>ENA-OPSN01000802-OPSN01000802.1-human-gut-metagenome-genome-assembly--contig:-NODE-802-length-15396-cov-3.906525_pt1 | contig 15396 bp, 8 predicted proteins | sample MGYA00241808_ERZ501907 | MGnify/ENA primary metagenome ERZ501907 (study PRJEB25962, sample SAMEA2042218) | human gut metagenome | biome: human gut; feature: human-associated habitat; material: faeces...
TGAACTCCGAATCACGCTTGCCCTTGTTGAACGACTTGCGTTCCCCTTCGAGCGAGGCGATACGTTTTTCCAGTTTCGCCTTGTCCAGCAGGTCGGTGTTGCCGGATAGCAACGCCATGTACTCCGAGAAGTTCATGCCCGATTTTTCGTCCATAGCCCCCTCGTCGATGGTACGTGCACCCATCGCACCGCTTTTAAGCTGGCTGATGAAAGTCTGCTTGCAATGCAGGAGGTTGAACTTGTAGCTGTCCAGTGACTTCTCCACCGCGTAGATTATTACGTCCACGTTGTTCCCGGCGAAATGCTTGGCAATTTCGTTTCCGGCTCTAACTCCGCGTCCGTCACGCTGTTGCAGGTCGGACGGTCGCCACGGTGTATCAAGGTGATGGATAGCCACACACCGTTTCTGTGCGTTCACACCCGTTCCGAGCATGGAGGTGGAGCCGAACAGCACACGCACCGTTCCGGCATTCATGGCGTCTATCACCGCCTTCCGAGCCTTGTCGGTCTTGCACTCCTGAATGAAGCGCACCTCGCTTGGCGGTATGCCGTAGTCCTCCGTCAACTTGCGCTTGATTTCCGAATAGACGTTCCACCCGTCTCCCGGCTGGTATGTCCCCAAATCAGAGAATACGAACTGCGTTCCCTTCTGCGCGTCGTATTTTTGGTAATACTCCGCAATCATCTTGGCACAGTGACTCGCCTTGTTGTCGGGGTGGTCTTCATAATTCGGGTCTATCATACGCATGTCGAGTGCCATCTTGCGGGCATAGTCCGTGGCGATAAGCATCTTCGCCCTGTCGAGGTTATCCGGCTCCGGCATATCCAGCCCCAAGTCTGCCCACGCTCCGCTATGCGCAAAAGCCATGAGCCGCCCGATCATCTCCTCCTGCGCGAAGGTCGGGGCGTGGGAGAGGAAACGCACGTTTTTCTCCGGCACGTCGAGGTTTATCATTTCGGCGGTGCGGTAGTCGGTGATCTCGCGCAGGAACATCGCCAGCTCCGGCACCTTGATATAGCTGCGGAAACGCTCTTTGCGTCTGATCGTCCCCGTGACACCCAGCTCGTAGTCGGCGCTCTTTTTCGTGAATATCGCCGCCCACGCGTCGAAGCAACCGATGCTCTGCCGCCGGAGTTCCTGTGGGCGCAGGTACTTGAACATCACGTACAGCTCGGTCAGCGCATTGACGACCACCGTACCCGACAGGAACGTAGCCCCGAGGTCCCTACCCGTGCGGCGCTGGATGTCGCGGATGGCGAACAGGAGATTCATCGCCCCGCGTGTTGCCGATACCGGCTACCCGCGTGTGGCGCGTCTGAAACATGAGGTTCTTGAACATGTGGCACTCGTCCACGAAAATGTGGTCTATGCCCATGGTGCGGAAGTCCACGGCGTCGTCTTTCCGGCTGTCGATCTTCGCCTGCAACTCGCCGAGCGTGGCCGAGAGGTTCTGCTTGCGCTTTTCGAGCCCTTTTTGCATAGCACGGCTCCGGTAGCACATGGTGGACTGCTCCAGTACCTCAAGGCTGCGCTCCGTGTCGGCGAGTTCTTCGGTAAATATCTCGAACATCGTCTCTTCCGACTGGGGTATCTTGGCGAATTGGTCGTGTGTGAGGATGATGCAGTCCCAGTTGTTGTTCTTGATCTTGGAAAATACCTCCTTGCGGTTGGCGGGTGTGAAGTCCTCCTTACCCGGATAAAGCACTTTAGCCCCCGGGTACGCCTTGCGGAACGTGTCGGCGATTTCGTGCACATTGGCTTTCAGGGCGATAATAAGCGGTTTCTGCGCCAGACCGAGACGTTTCATCTCATAGGCCGCGACACACATTATCATGGTTTTGCCTGTACCTACTTCGTGCCAGCAGATACCGCCGCCGTTCTGCTTAATCATCTGCACCGCGTCCTTCTGCGAGGGGTAGAGCTCCTTGTACGGGAACTGTTCGAAAGAGAGGCCGGGAAACGTCTGCGCCGAGCCGTCGTAGGCGGGACGCACGTAGCAGTTGAACCGCTCGTTATAGGTTCGCACCAACTCGTCGCGCACCTCTACAGGCCGCTCGTCGAGCCAACGGTTGAAACGCTCTCTGATCTCCTCGATCTTGGTAGCGGCCTCCTGCATGGCCTCCTCGTCCGGCACGCGCACCTTGCCGCCGTCCCGATACACCTCTTTCGTCAACTCGGGTACGGTATCATGAAGGGCATGTACAAAGAGGTCTTCGCCGTTGCAGTTACGAACGGAATAGGTGTTGTAAGCCACCGGGGAATAGCCCTGCAAGCGTACTACATACGTGTCGTTCACATCGAAATACATCACCTCGGCTTCGACTCCGAAAAGTTCCGAGGCGAAATCGGCGTATAGCCCGGTGTCGATCCACCGCTCACCCATGTTGATGTCGAGCTCTTCATAAGGTATCGCTTCGGGTACGGCCGCCTCCAACGCTTTTACGGCGATTTCCGTCCACTCCCGCTCCCTGTCCGAAAGATCGGGCAGGCAGGAGACGATCGCCCGATGTTTGTCGATAACGTTCCCGGCAAGAAAGAGGCCCTTGTGTTCCCACGCCCCGCTGACGGGATTGTAGAACATTTCGCCTCGCAGGGCACCGATGACCGCCTCTTCGGGCAGGTCCGTCACCTGTCCGATATAGTCCATATCGACGCGGCCGTAAAAGTTCAGGCTGCTCGCCAGCGCCTCGTCGGGCGTGAGCTTGCGATGCGGGTCCGTCTTCGTGAATGCCACGGGTTCGCGCAGGATGTCGGCCTTGACAATATCCCCGCCGAGCTGCATTTCGAGCGTGAACACCTCCGAGCCGAGGCTGTCGAGCATGATAAACTCCCGGTTGTCGTTGTCGTGGAAACAGCCCCATTTGGCGACGAAGGCATCGTAGCGGGCGTTGATGTCGTCGGTGATCTTGACAGCCTCTTCGATGGCCTTCATGTAGTTCATGACGGCGTCCGCGGTGTCACCGGTGATGAAGCCGTCTTCGACGCCGGTGCGCAGGAAGGCGTAGCGGCTGCCGCGTGCGCCCTCGGCCTGATAGAAGGGGTCGGTCTCAGTCTGGGGGTCAGAGTAGTCAGCGCCCCAGTTGCACTGCAGGAAAGCGAACTTGCCGTTGCGGCGGACGCTGGACAGGAAGCTGTCGGAGGGGCCGGCAGTGATGATGATGTCGATGAAATCGAAACCGTCGTTCAGCACACCCTCGAGCTGCTGCTTGAACACCTGGCACTGCTTGTCCCAGTCGGTGGAAGAGGGATTATAGGGCATCTGCACCTTGATGGGGAAGGTCACACCAGCAGCGGTCAGCTCCGGGATGGCAGCGTCGCGGTACTCCTTGGCCTTCGCCTCGTCGAAGAACTCGGTGATGTTGGCCAGGTCGCCGCACTTGAGGTAGTCCACGCCGTCAGCGTTGGCACAGAAGCTGGGGGGTGTGATGGTGTTCAGCTTGTAGTTGTCGTAGCCCTCGGGTGCCTTGACGGCCAGCGTGACAGAGTTGTTGATGCCGTAGAGGAAGGACTTGCGGAAGTTGGTGTTGTTGATGGCCTTGGCCCAGTTCTCCGGCTCGTACTCAGCGTCCATGCCCTCCACGCTCCAGTTGGAGAACTCGTGGGAGAAGGGCATGAAGTTGAACATATAGAAGTAGGTGTAGTTGGTGTTGGGACGGTCCATGGACACCATGTCCTTGGTGGTGTCGTCGGAGAGCCAGCTGTCGAGGATGTCGGAGCCGATGGTGGCCTCGTCGATCTCGCCGCGCTTGATCATCTCGGGGCCGTTGACGCTGGCCTCGGCGTTGTAGATGCGGCTGATGGTGTCGATGAAGACGTTGTCAGCGTCGTAGTTCTCGGGGTTCTTCTTCATGACCCAGGTCTCCAGAGACTCGTAGGCGGCCAGATAGAAGGCACCGCAGCTGTAGGTAGTCTCTGCGCTGGTGGCGAACTGGTCGCCGGTCTCTTCCAGCAGCGGGCCGTAAGCGGGCTCGTAGGGCAGATAGCACAGCAGGCTCAGGAAGCCCGGGAAGTCGTAGGTCAGGGTGTAGGTCAGGGTGTGGTCATCCACAGCGGTGACACCCACGGCGTCGAAGTCCACCGGTGCGTAGGTGGCGGGGTCAGAGTCGGGGGCAGTCACGGTGACGACGCCGCTGCCGTCCACGGTGTAGGTGGTGCCGTCATCGTCCACGACGCCGGTGTTGGCGTTGTTCAGATAGAGGTGGTAGTTGTAGTAGTCGTCAGCGCCTGCGATGTAAGCGGTGACAAGGCCCACGTTGGAGGCGGCGTAGTCCGGGGTCAGGACGTACTTCAGAGCGTCCACGAAGTCCTGTGCGGTGACGGGGGCCACGACCTCGCCGTTGCAGTCCACCCAGTTCTCCTCACGCAGATGGAACGTCCAGGTCAGGGTGTCGGCATCCCAGTCCCAGCTGGTGGCCAGGCCTTCGCGCATGACGCCCTTGTTGTCGTACTCGACCAGCGTATCCACGCAGTTTGCGCCCACGACCATCTCAAGGTCGGTGCCGGTGGTCAGGTAGTTCAGGGTAGCGGGCTGGCTGTCGTACAGGATGGTGTAGCTGGAGCCGGAAGAGGCTGCGCCGGAAGCGCTGCCGGAGGAAGAGCCGCCGCAGCCAGTCAGCAGGCCGGCTGCGCAGGCACCGGCGGCTGCCAGGCCGCTGGCCTTCAGGAACTGACGGCGGGAGATGGAAGTGTTCATCATAAATTCCCTCTTTTCTTGTTTTTGCTGTACAAAGGACAGCATCGCGTTGTGCGGTGTCCGCTGTTTCCCGGCAACGGACAGATGGACCGTTTTTTATGAAAAAAGAGCAACGGAAATCCATCCGTTACTCCTTTGTAACAGTCCCGGCCACCAAACAGTATGGTCATGACTGAGTATAGCATTGATTTGCGGCCGCGTCAATCCTTTTTGGGTGCAGATGCTGTTTCTGCAACAGAAACAGCTGTTGCCGCTGCGGCGGCAGGTGCGGCAGTGACGGGAACCGCTGCCGTTTCGGCTGCGGCGGCACCGGCAGCATTGGCTGCATTTTCAGCGGCCAGCTCTGCGGCAGCGGCCTTTGCGGCCTCTTCCGCTGCCTTGCGGGCCTCGCGCTCGGCGATCCGCTCTTTGGCGCGGGCTGCGGCCTCCTCCTGACGCTGCTTGGTGCGGCGCTTGATGCGGCAGACCGAGCAGATGCCCTCGGAGCTGTTCGGTGCGATGGGCTTGCCGCAGTCGGCACAGAGGGTCTTGCTGCATTTGTAGACGCTCACCGGGCCGAGGGTGGTGAGCTGGCGGAGCTTCATGCCGTCGATGCCGCTGTTGGAGCAGGCCGCGACGCAGACGCCGCACTCACTGCACTTCCAGGGCGTGATGACCACGCGGGTCTGGCCGTCGGGCATATCCTCGAGCTTGAGTGCGCCGGAGCGGCAGGCTTTTTCGCACTTGCCGCAGCCGAAGCACTTCTGGGTGAAGTTCGGCAGATACCAGCCGTAGCGCAGCGGCGTCTCGGAAGCAGCCTTGAGCTGCTTTGTCCGCTGGTGGAGCATGAGGCGGAAGTCGGCGGCGCTGTCCTCCTCGCTGCGCAGGCCGGGCAGCATCTGCAGCAGCTTCTTGGTGCCGGCGCGGGAGCCCTCGGTCATGTGGGAGAACATCTCCCGGCGGCTCAGCTCCTGTACATGGTAGGGCGCTTCGTCCTGCTCATAGGCCAGCGTGACCCGGCTCTCGAAGAGCTGGGGACCGAGGAACTCCACCAGACGGGTCAGCTCTTTGCGGAGCTGGGCGGCGCAGACGTCGTTCTCGCACTCACCGCAGGGGGTCAGGTCGAGGACCAGCTTCTTGTTCAGAGCAAGATAGGCCAGCGTTTCCCACGAGAAGGAGGCGATGCAGGCGCGGACGGCGGTGTTTTTGCGGGTGCTTTTCTCGCAGCCCAGCCAGAGGGTGTCATTGTCGGTATCAGCCAGCGAGGTGTCCCGCTGTACCTGCTCCGGCGAAGGGACGATGCAGCCCGAGCGGCAGGCGGACACGCAGAGGCCGCAGTCGGTGCAGGGGTCCCAGTCTTTAACGAGGTTGGGGCGGGTGAAGATGGCATCGCCGTAGGGGCAGATGTCCTTGCAGGCCGTGCAGGGGGTGCGGTGGGGGTGGAGATTCCAGCACTGACGGCGGATGACCTCGGGGTGGGAGGTCTTCATCAGGGCGTCCATTGCATAACGGGTAAACAGACCCATAGCGGTATCACTCCTTTTCGGGGGCATCGGTCACGGTGGTGACCTGTGCGTTGTCCAGCAGGAAGCGCTGCACCTTCTTTGCGGCCAGCGCGGCGGCGATGGTATCTTCGGGCAGGGCTTTCCGGATCTCAGCCTCGGGGGTGTCCTGCAGCTGGGACAGGCGGCGGTACTCGGCGTTGACTTCCTCGGGGTGGACGACGATGTTTTCCGCCTCGGCGATGGCCTTGGCGGCCAGCACGAAGCGGATGCGGCTCTCGGCCTGTGCGCGGTAGTCCTTCTCGAGGGCTTCCGGGGTGGTGCGGCTGTTCTTGCAGTGCTGCTCGAGGGTGATGCCGCTGCGGGAGAGGCGTTCTTTCAGCAGCTTCATCTCGTTCTGGGCAGTGCGGTCGAGAATTTCGGCGGGCAGGTCCACGGTCATGTTGGCACCGGCCATGTCCAGCAGCTGCTTTCCGGCGGCGCGGTCAGCCCCTTCCTCGTGGATCTTCTGCTTTTTGGCGCGAAGGTCAGCCTTCAGCGCATCGAGGGAGTCGAAGCCCAGACTCCTGGCGAAAGCCTCATCCGGTGCGGGCGTGACTTTCTCGGCCAGAGAGCGGAGCTCGATCTCGAACTGTGCGGTCTTGCCGGACAGCTCGGGCAGACGGAAGTCCTGCGGGTAAGTAAAGTCGAAGCGGAACACCTCGCCGGCACGGTGGCCGTAGATGGCCTGCTCAGCGGCGGGCATCAGCTTGCCGTCGCCCAGCACGACCATGACCTTCTCCATCCGGCTGTCGGGGATCTCCTTGCCGTCCATGTAGCCGGCAAAGTCCAGCAGGGCGCGGAAGCCGCGCTTGGCAGGTTCGGTGGTGGGGTGGTAGACCGCGTGCATCCGGGTCTGGTGGACAAGCTCGATATCCACAGTCTTGTCGGTGACAGGGCGGACGTGACGGGTGACAGCCAGGCCCTTGTACTGGCCCAGCTTCACTTCAGGCGTATTCTTCTTATCCATAGTGGCGTACTCCTTATGACGTAAGCAGGCCGGCGGGCGGCGCTGCGGGTTTTATAGCAACAAATCGAATTATACACGTTTTCAGCAGAAAGGGCAAGCTCACAGCCCGTGAGCGGTGAGCCAGGCTTCGGCCACCTGAGAGAACATTTCAGGGTACTGGGCGGCTTCCTCAGCGAAAGCGCTCAGATAATACTCCACTTCCTCCCGGGTGGGGGCGGCGGTGCGTTTCCAGATGGTAAAGGTTGTTCCATTGCCCATATCGAAACTCTGCTCAAAGGCGAAATACTGGTCTTTTACGGCGAGGAACTGGTCGTTCAGTTTGATGGACATCTCGCCGCTGCCCACGTAAGTCTGGGGGAAGGGCTCGCAGGTGATGACATATTTTGCCTCAAAGAACTGGGTGGGGAAATTGTGGGTGCCGGGGACCGAGAAGCCGAAGGCCAGCTTGTCGTTGATGGGGGCGTCCGGCAGGCGGCAGTTTTTGAAGTGGTCGGGGTTGTAGAGCATATCGTGGGGGATCATGTAGCTCACTTCGCCCTCGGCGCAGTGGGAGTCTATCCAGTCGGCGATGGCCCGGATCTGGCCGATGTCCTTCCGGTCGTAGATGAGCTTGTCCAGCGAGATGAAATACTCGGTGGCCGGGATCTGGATCGGGAAATGCTCGATGACGAAACCCGGCATGGCCAGCGTGGTCAGCGGCGAACACCGCACCGACATGGACAGCACCAGCACGAAGGCCCAGCACCCCAGCTTGAGGTTCCGGCGGCGCGTGATGCCCTCGGCCAGCGCGGCGGCACCCAGCAGAAAGAGGATGAAGTACCCCGGCAGGAAGAGCAGAAACTGATGGGAGCCGGTGTTTTGCACCCGGGTGAAGAGCAGGATGCTCACCACCAGCTCACACCCGGCGAGACAGGGCAGGGCGGGTACTTTGTGCTTCGCCGCAAAGGCGAGACCCAGCACCATGAGGAGGATGTTGAACAGGCCCATCCGGCCGATGTGATAGAACGCCTCGAGGGCCAGACCGCCGCCGTTATAATAGGAGTAGCGGCCCGCGTAGTTGTAGGCGAGGATGTGGGACACCATCGGCCACAGCAGGATCACCATGGCCACCACCGAGGCCAGACCAAAGAGGATCAGGTTCTTGAGTCGGTTCAGGGCAGCGGCCTTTTCGCCGCCCTTCGCCAACCGCACACAGCCTGCGATGAGCAGCAGCGCGTAGGCGAAGTAGTAGCCCACCACAAAGTAAAGGAACCACCGGCGGGCGAGGATGATGGCGGCAGTGGCCAGAAAGATGAGGCCGAACCGCACCGGCTCCAGCCGGTCAAAGCGGAAGTCCATGGTCAGCAGCAGGATGGCAAACCCGAAAATCAGGCCAAACCAGTCCGGCTGGCCCAGCACCGCGCTCATCCGCAGGAAGGGATAAGCCGCCGTGAGCGTCATCCCGAAGAGGAAATAGTACCTCCGATTCTTCACATTCAGGATCTGCCCGACCTTGACGACGAGGCCCGCCAGCAGCACCAGCAGGGTGGGCAGGATGCAGAACACCTGACAGAAGGCGTAAGCATCGCCGGTGTGGTCGGTGAGACAGAAGGGAAACTCGGTAAAGAGGGTGATGAAATTGGTGTAGTCGTCGGCCATGGAGCCGAAGATGTACGCAAGGCCCGCGCCTGCACTCTGGGCAAAGGCGGCTTCGGCGTCGTACTGCTTGAGCAGGTAGTTGGCGTAATCCCAGACGTATACAAAGCTCCGACTCGACAATGTCCAGTAAAAATAGACGACAGCCACAGCCCAGATGCCGAAGACGACGGCTTTGTGGAAGAAGTCCAGCTCTGCGCCTGCCACACGGAGAACGCAGAGGGCCAGAACAAAGAGCCCCACGCTGGCCCAGAGACTGAGCAGCGGGAAAAAGAAGGCGCTGGCCGGTGCAAGCAGCCCCAGAAGAGCCAGCAGCACCGCACAGCTGCCCAGACCGACCCCCGCCCATTGCAGAGGCGAGAGCCGGCGAACAGCAGCAGATAGCATAGAAGGATGATCCCTTTCATTTAACTTCCGGAAAATGCAAAACACAACTTTCCATCTAACAGTATAATGAATCCGTTAAGGCTTGTCCAGCCGCAGATCGCGCCAGAACGCAGAATATCCCGCTGCATTTTCAACAGACGGGATATTCCGAAACAAATATTACTTTTTGGAGTTGTATGCGGCGGCATCCGCCTTGGCGTTCTGGGTGCGGGCTGCCTTGCGTCGTGCGGCAGCGGCCCGGCGGGCGCTGGCCTGTGCGGCCTCGGGGCGGGGCGCTTCGGGGGTGAGCTTGAACATCCGGCTGCCCATGGCGGGCAGGTCCACGGTGAGGGTGTAGTCCCGGCCATAGACGCCGCCGTCCGAGGTGTGGAGAGCTTTGGGCTTCGATTTGTCCGCGCCGCCCCAGCAGGGAGCCTCGGTGTTCAGCAGCTCTTCGGCCCCGGCGGGGAAGCGCAGATAGAGCGGGAACTTTTTGTGGGCGGTGTTCTGGGTGTTCATGACGCAGAGGATGGTCTGGCCTGCGCCCTTGCGCAGCCAGGCGTACACGCCCTCGTCCCGGCTCTCGCTGGCCACCCACTCGAAGCAGCGGGGGTCATACTCGCCCGCATAAAGGGCAGGCTGGGTGGCGTAAAGGCGGCTCAGTGCGCCGAAATATTTTTGGAACGCATCGTGGAAGGGGTACTTGAGCAGATCCCAGTCCAGCTCCCGCTTTTCGTCCCACTCCCGGAAATGCCCCAGCTCGTTGCCCATGAAATTGAGCTTTTTGCCCGGGTGCGCATACATATAAAAATAGAGGGTGCGCAGCTGGGCGCATTTTTCCTCGTAGGTGCCCCAGAGCTTGTCGATGACTGTCTTTTTGCCGTGGACGACCTCGTCGTGGCTCAGCGCCAGCAGGTAGAGCTCGTTGTAGAAATAGTGCATACTGAAAATGATCTTCCCGTATGCGTCAGGACGCTGGCCGAAGGGGGTGGCGAAGTAGTCCAGCGTATCGTGCATCCAGCCCATGTCCCACTTGTAGTCGAAGCCGATGCCGTCGTAGCGGGTGGGGGCCGTGACTTTGAGGAAGTTGGTGGAATCTTCGGCCATATAAACGCCGGTGGGCCAGCGCTCGTTCAGGCCGTGGTTGAGGTTCCGCAGGAAGGTGACGGCTCCCTCGTTGACGCCCCGGGCAGGGTCGCCCTGCCAGTAGAGGGCGCGGGAGATGGCGTCCATCCGGATGCCGTCGCAGTGGTAGACCTCCATCCAGAGGGCGGCGGCGCTGTTCAGGAAGCTGCACACCTCCCGGCGGTAGTAGTTGAAGTTGCAGGTACCCCACTCGCTGTGGCCCACATCGCTGTCGTACTCGTAGAGGTGGGTGCCGTCAAAGTTGGCCAGTGCGTCGGCGTTGGCCGCAAAGTGGACGGGGACAAAGTCCATGATGACGCCGATGCCCATCCGGTGGCAGGCGTTGACAAAGGAGGCAAACTGGGCCGGGGTGCCGTACCGGCTGGTGACGGCGAAGTAGCCGGTGGTCTGATAGCCCCAGCTGCCGTCGAAGGGGTGTTCTGCCAGCGGCAGAAGCTCTACATGGGTGAAGTGGTGTTCCAGCAGCCAGGGGATGAGCTCCCGGGCCAGCTCTTCGTAATCGTACCAGCCGTCCGAGCCGTCGGGCTGGGTGGAGTTGGGCTTATGCTTCCAGCTGCCGGCATGGAGTTCGTAGATGTTCATGGGCAGATTACGGCATTTATCTCGCCGCTCCATCCATGCGCTGTCGTCGAAGGAAAAGTCCAGTTTGGTCAGGCGGCTGGCGTTGGCGGGGCGGACTTCGGACGCGAAAGCGTAGGGGTCAGCCCGCATGACCACGCTGCCGTCGGCCCCGTGGATGCGGTATTTGTAGAGCTCCCCCTCGCACAGCCCGGAGACAAAGCCGCTCCACACGCCGGTGTCGGCTTTCTGGAGCGGGATGCCTGCGCCCCAGCCGTCAAAGCCGCCGCAGACCTCCACAGCCGTGGCACCGGGAGCCCAGACCGCGAAGCGCCAGCCCTCTTCGCCGTGATCACCCTGCCAGGGGTGTGCGCCGAGGATGCGGTAGGCGTCGAAGCAGTCGCCGTTGAAGAAGGATTTGGGGATGGAGGGAAGATTCATACGAAAGACTCCTTTTATCGCAATTTTTACAGAACACGGACGATGGAATAGGTAAAATGAGAAATATACAACACTTTTATCACACTTTTGTCGGAAAATGTGCTATACTGAATACGACACAGATGTACTTTTGTCGGAAAAGTGCTCTGCTGTAACTTTTTGAAAACAGGAGCGGTACAGACAATGGCTTGGTATGACAATGCGGTATTCTATCACATCTATCCTCTGGGATTGTGCGGCTGCGCGCATGAAAACGACGGACAGCCTGTCCCCGGGGCTTTCAAAAAGCTGGATGCGTGGGCTCAGCACGCGGCAAAGCTTGGCTGTACGGCGATCTATATCGGCCCGCTGTTCGAGAGCGGTTCCCACGGCTATGACACCATCGACTACCGTCTGGTAGACCGGCGTCTCGGCACCAACGAGGACTTCAAGCAGTTTGTCGCCGCCTGCCATGAGCGGGGCCAGAAGGTCATCGTGGACGGCGTGTTCAACCATGTGGGCCGCGATTTCTTCGCGTTCCAGGAGCTGAAGGAGCACCGCGAGAACGCCCGCTACCGCGACTGGTTCTGCGACGTGAATTTCTGGGGCAACAACGAGTACAACGACGGCTTCTCTTACGGCAACTGGGGCGGCTTCAACCTGCTGGTCAAGCTGAACCAGCGCAACCCCGAGGTGCAGAACTACCATTTCGATACCATCCGCTTCTGGGTGGATGAGTTCGATATTGACGGCATCCGTCTGGACGCTGCCGACGTGCTGGACTTCGATTTCATGAAAGGCCTGCGCCGCGTTGCCAACGAGGTAAAGCCCGAGTTCTGGCTGATGGGCGAGGTCATCCACGGCGACTACAGCCGCTGGGCAAACCCCGAGATGCTCCACTCCGTCACCAACTACGAACTGCATAAGGGTCTGTGGAGCGGCCACAACGACCACAACTATTTCGAGATCGCCCATACCATGCGGCGTCTGCAGGGCCTCTGCCACGATACCCGGCTCTATAACTTCTCGGATAACCACGATGTGGAGCGGCTGCCCAATAAACTGCGCAACCGCGAGCACATCCGGCATATTGCTCTTCTAGTATATACGCTTTGGGGCATTCCGTCCATCTATTATGGCTCGGAATTTGGCATCGAGGGCAAAAAAGAGTGGGGCAGCGACTGGCCGCTCCGCCCCTGTCTCGAGCTGGCCGACTACACCGACGCCGAGAAGACGAACCCTGTCACCAGCATCTATGCCGCACTGGGCAGGCTGAAAGCGGAGTGTCCCGAGCTGAGTTGGGGCGAGTTCAAGGAGCTGACGCTGACCACCCAGAGCTACGCCTACGCCCGGGTGCTGGACGGCAAGGCTGTCGTGGCGGTGTACAATAATGGTGACAGCCCGGTCTCGATGGAATTCCAGCTGCCGGTGGAGGCTTCGGGTGTCGAAGACCTACTGGCCGACTGTGTGGGCAGCCAGCCCATCCTGACGCAGGTGGAGTGGGGTAAGCTGAAAGTCCAGCTGCCCTCCAACTACGCCACCCTGCTGCGGCTGGTAGGATAAAAAGGGGGAGTGTGGAAGATGAATGCTGCGCAGCGCAGAAAAGTGATCTTAGAGCGGCTGACGGAGGCCGATGCACCGCTGAGTGCCAGTGTACTGGCCGGGGAACTGGGGGTCTCGCGGCAGATCGTGGTGGGTGACGTGGCCCTGCTGCGGGCGTCGGGGACGCAGATCGACGCAACGCCCCGGGGCTATCAGCTCCACCCGGCGGCGCGGGGCTATACGGGCATCCTCGCCTGTGTCCACAGCACTGCAGACCAGATGCGGGAGGAGCTGTATACCGTGGTGGACCAGGGCGGCATCGTGGTGGATGTGGCCGTGGAGAACCCGCTTTACGGTGAGCTGCGCGGCAACCTCAACCTCGCCAGCCGGTACGACGTGGACCATTTTATCCAGCAGGCGGCGGACACGCCCGAGTGCCTGCTGAGCCGGATGACCGGCGGTGTGCATCTGCACACCCTGAGCTGCCCCACGCCGGAAGCATTCCGCCGCATCGAAGCGGCACTGGACGCCAAGGGCCTGCTCTATAAAAAAGAAGAATAAGGAACCTGCTTTCATTGTAAAAAATCCACGGGGTCTTGTCCATCGACGAAAGACGAAAACCGTTGGATAATCAACTAAAACACGGAAGAGGTGGATTTTGTGGACATCCGTATCGCCCGTACCGACCGCGCCATCGAACAGGCTTTCATGGAACTGCGGGAGAAGAACCCTCTGGAAAAAATCAAGATAAAAGACTTGTGTGCGATGGCCTGCATCAACAAATCGACGTTCTATGCCCACTATGAGGACATCTACGCGCTGGCCAATGCACTGGAAAACAAGCTCATCGAGTCTATCCTGGCCAGCGTACCCCGCACCAACGACAGCGTGGCACTGCATCAGGCAGAGACGCTGACGCGGGAGCTGTTCCATGCCTTCATGCAGAACCAGCGGGCCGTGAACATCCTCTTTTCGGGCAGTCGGCAGGGCATCTTCGCCAACAGCATCGAGAAGGGGCTGCGCCAGCGCTTTGAGGAAGCCGACCCGACCTTCGCGGCTGATTTGAACCGGGGCATCCTGCTCTCGTTCTGCGTGCAGGGCTGCTTCTACGCCTTTGCCAACAACAGCAGCCGGATGGACGAGAGCAAGCTGGTGGAGCTGCTGGGAGCCATCGCCAAGGCGGCGCAGAGCATCGAGTTTTAAGAAGCAAAAAATGGCTCCGGCAGATGCCGGAGCCATTTTTTGCGATGCGAAGTTATTTAGAATAAAGTTCAATGATATTCAGCAGGATCTCGGTGGCCTTGTCCATCCGCTCGACGGTGGTGCATTCGCAGACGCCGTGGAAGTTGAAGCCGCCGGTGCCGAGGTTGGGGCAGGGCAGACCCTTCCAGCTCAGGACAGCGCCGTCGGTGCCGCCGCGGACGGGGATCTCTTCCGGGGTCAGGCCGGCCTTCTCGATGGCCTTGCGGGCCGTCTCCACAAGGTGGAAGTGGGGCTTGATCTTCTCCAGCATATTGCGGTAGCTGTCCTTGATCTCGACTTCCACCGTGCCGGGGCCGTACTTGCCGTTGAGGTAGCAGGCGATGTGGAGAAGGTTGTCCTTCTTGAACTGCAGCTTGCCGGCGTCGTGGTCGCGGAGGATGTAGCCCAGCTTTGCCTCGGTGACGTCGCCGTACATCTGGCACAGATGGTAGAAGCCCTGATAGCCCTCGGTGGTCTCGGGGCGGGCCATGACGGGCAGGGCCATGTGGAATTCCATTGCCACGTTGGAGGCGTTGATCATGGCATCCTTGGCGCTGCCGGGGTGGACGGAGAAGCCGTGGATGGTGACAGTGGCAGATGCGGCGTTGAAGTTCTCGTACTCGATGCCGCCCACGTCGCCGCCATCGACGGTGTAGGCGAAGTCTGCGCCGAAGCCCGGGATGTCGAAGAGAGAAGCGCCCTCGCCGATCTCCTCATCGGGGGTAAAGGCGATGCAGAGCTTGCCGTGGGGCAGCTTCTTTTTGATAAGGTTCTCGGCGGCGGTCAGGATCTCAGCGACGCCGGATTTATCGTCAGCGCCCAGCAGGGTGGTGCCGTCGGTGGTGATGAGGGTCTCGCCCTTCAGCTCCTTCAGGAAGGGGAAGGTGGAGGTCTTCATGACCATGCCGGTGCCGGGCAGGGTGACATCGCCGCCGTCGTAGTTTTCGTGGAGAATGGGCTTGACGTTCTCGCCGGGAGCGTCGGGGGCGGTGTCCATGTGGGCGATGAGGCCCAGTGCGGGCTTCTTCTCGCAGCCCTTGGTGGCGGGGATGCTGCCGTAGACGTAGCAGTGCTCGTCCACAAAGGCGTCCTCAATGCCGATGGATTTCATCTCTTCCACCAGCAGGTGGGCGAGGTCGAATTCCCGTGCGGCAGAAGGATGGGTGCCGGACTCGGGGTCCGAGGTGGTGTATACTTTGGCATATTTCAGCAGTCGCTCGTAAGCACGCATAAGTAAGGCTCCTTTGCTTTTTTCTTTATGATACCCTTTTTAAGGGCTTTTTACAAGGGTGGAGTGCTCTTC
>ENA-OPSN01000832-OPSN01000832.1-human-gut-metagenome-genome-assembly--contig:-NODE-832-length-15019-cov-2.393010_pt1 | contig 15019 bp, 9 predicted proteins | sample MGYA00241808_ERZ501907 | MGnify/ENA primary metagenome ERZ501907 (study PRJEB25962, sample SAMEA2042218) | human gut metagenome | biome: human gut; feature: human-associated habitat; material: faeces...
CCTGCCGAGAGGCAAGCCCCGAAGACATGATAAAGGCCATGCGGCTGTATCGAGCCATCAAGAGGATTGTAGAGGAAGAGCGACTGAACGCCATTACCCTCAGCTGCTTCCGTCTGATAGACCAAACGGGAACCACCGGCTGCCTTGCCCTTGCCTTGCTGAACGACGAAGGAATCATTGCCGGATGTGAAGGCGATTTGCAATCCGTCTTCACCATGCTGGCCGTAAAAGTGCTGACAGGGAAGAACTCTTTCATGGCCAATCCTTCCATGATAAATGCCCGTACCAATGAAATCATATTGGCACATTGTACCATCGGTATCGCACAAACGGAGCAGTTCATCATACGCAACCATTTTGAGACGGAAATCGGCATCGGTATTCAGGGAATCCTGCCGACAGGAGATGTAACCATCGTGAAATGCGGGAACGAAAGTCTGGACGAATATTACCTGAGCACCGGCACGCTTGTTGAGAATACAAACTACATCAATATGTGCCGCACCCAAGTACGGATAAAAATGAACTCCCCTGCCGACTATTTCCTCAAGACACCGCTGGGCAACCACCACATCATGTTACACGGCAATTACGAGGATATATTGGAGGAGTTTCTGCAAGCCAATGCCTGCAAACGGATTGAATGATTATTCGTTCGCATCCGGTATCACCACCTCGAAACGCGTTCCTTTTCCCAACTCTGAGGAGACCGAGATAGAACCATGCAAGCGGTCTACGATGGTCTGGCAAATGCTCAGCCCCAAACCGGCACCCTGCGTAAAGCTGTCTTCTTTGTAGAAGCGTTCGAAGATATGTTTCTGGGCGTCTTCGGAGATACCGCTTCCCGTGTCTTCGACAAAGATGGTGGTATATCCTTCCCGGTTCGTGACGTAGCCGAAGGTGATGCTGCCCGTTACCGTGAATTTCTTGGCATTGTTTATTAGGTTGTTCACGACCTGCTTCAAGCGGACGGAATCGGTGATGACCAATTTGTCTTCCCCTTCCGGAATCTTTATACGTAGCTCTACATCCCGAGGCATACTCAGACGCTGGGATTCATGGACTTCCTGCATGATGAACGCCAGATTGAATGCTCCGAACTTAAAGTCCATCGTGCCCGATTCTATGCGCGAGAGGTCCAGAATATCGTTTATCAACGCCAACAGCAATGTACAGTTGATGTTGATTGTTTCGACGAACTGCTTTACCTCTTCCGGAGAAAAAGCGTCCAAATCCTTCAACAAATCCGAGAAGCCGACAATGGCATTCAAAGGGGTGCGTATCTCATGGCTCATATTGGCAAGAAACGCAGATTTGAGCTTGTCGGCCTGCAAGGCACGGTCACGTGCGGCAATCAAGGCCTCTTCCGTATCCTTGTAACGCTGGATGCTCTGGCATACTCCCAATACCATGTATGGGGTATCAACCGTCAGTCCGTCATAAGCGGTACTGCGGAACTCCCACCATTCATAGCTCCCATCCGCACTCTTCAACCGGAAACTCATCCGTGAATTGATTTCATTGCCCAACAGAATGGCATCAAAATTCCTGCGCGTATGCAGCAAGTCTTCCGGATGTATAAGGGTGTCCATCTCATCACGTGCCAGCAAGTCCGTATCACCGGTATACCCGAAACGGCGCAGCAATCCACCCGGGAAATGGAAACGGTTCATATGCATGTTGTACTGCCACGGATAAATGGAGCTTTCCTCCACCGCCATATTGAAGAAGCGTCTCTGCATCTCTTCTTCGGAGATATTGCGGCATACAATCGCCATTCCCGTCATCTTTTCATTGGCAAAGATAGGTACTACCTCGCCGGAAACGGGGAAATACGTTCCCTGATGGTTTTCCTGCATGAAGGCTTTCTCCGGAATAGAAATAGGTCTCTTTCCGGTACGTACTTTCTTCAACAAGTCCTGCAAGATGTTTTCTCCATTCATGTAAATCCTGAAAATGGAGCCGGCCATCTGCCCTTCATAGAAACGGGACGTATAGGTTTCGGAAGAAAGTCCCAGCATCTGTAACAACGGACGGTTGACAAAATGGATGCGCAGGTCGGTATCATACGTAATCAAGCCGTCGCGAATGGAACAGAAGATATTGTCGAACTCGTCGCGCTGCTCCACCAGGCGGTGCTGTATCAACAAGCGGGTCTGGGCATGTATGCGCTTACGCGACTCCCTGCGGTTGGCACGGAAAAGCCAGGCAACCAGCAGCACCAATGCCCCGACAATCAGCGAATAGAACAGAATGAACCAGACACGGTAACGCTCCATCAACGGTATATTCAAAATGATGCCCTTGCTCTCCGCACGGTTCGTGTCCACACGGAAAAACTGCAACTGTTTGTAATCGAACAGCAACTTGCCCCCAAAGTCCTTTACTCCCAATGAGGCGGGTGACTTGCCCTTCAAAATACTTGCAGCCTGCCGGCCGGCAGCAAAGGCATCCTCTCCGGGAACGGCATCATACACACACAGCACACCGTTCGTCATAGCCAGGTTCTGGCTGGTAAACACGGGAGCCTTCAACTTCAAGGAAAGAAAAGGAATCCATTTGGGAGCTATAACAATATGCTTGTAGGCATTGTAGTCATAGCAAATGGAAGTGATGATAGAGTTCAAGGACTTGGCCTGCACGTTCAGCACTTTCAACTCATGCTCCGGATAGTTGCTTTTTATGCGTTCCCAAGAGTCTTCCACAGCCCTGACCCCTTTAAGGCTCAGGAAACTGCTGTCGGACAGACAAACCAACTCCCTGCGGGAAGGGAACATACGGACAGCCGCATCCAGCAAGACATCGAAATCCGTTTTCGAAACATAGCCAGAGACGTTGGGCATTCTTTCAAAGACCCTCTCATCCGGGTATTTGATGCCCGAAACCACCACCGGTATCTGATAAGGCAGGGAATCACCGCAATGGGTCAATGTGAAGAAAGCCTCATCGCTGGAAGTCACAATCAAGTCCGTTTTCCGTTGCCTGGCACGCTGGCAAATGCGGCGCATGATGAAACATTCGGAAGCGAAAGACCAGTAATCGGCATTCAGATATTCGGTAATGATATTGGCTCTAACTCCCCCCTTTTTCAGTCCGTTCTCCAGATTTTCTGTTAGGAGGCTGTGCCAAGGAGTATTTTTTGTATAAGACTGTATGAAAAGTACATTGTACGTACGTTCCGCAGCCGAAAGTGTTCCCGACATCAACCACAACAAGCCTGCAAGCAATGGAAAGAAAAGGCGTTTCATCATAATATAGATTTTGTATACTCAACGCAAAAACTCTTATTCGTCACGCAAATATACAAGTTATATTGAGAATGAGTACAGATTACTCAAAAAAAACTCATTCATCATGCAATGCTTCGGCAGGCTGCACCTCCATGGCCCGTGAAGCCGGATACCAGATTCCTGCAATCACCATTAGTGCCATCAATACCCAGACAATAGAAACGCATATGACAAATCTCCCCCAAGTGGCATCCGTGGCTTCTGTAAAAGTGACATCTGCCATAACCATGTTAATACATATTATCAAAGCCGGGATAGAAGCAAGCGCCAACAGCAGCAACCCTTCACCCAGCAATTGCCAACGTATCCTTCCACGGCTGCTGCCCATGGCCATGCGCAAGGCAATCTCGCTGCGACGATGGCGGGTACGGAACCAGAAAGTTCCCATCAGCCCAATGAATACATTGAAAACGAAGAATATCACAATGAGCCTTGCACTACGGATATATGGGGTGATTCCTTCGGCAGCATCCCGTTCTATCTTCTGGTCCTTATAGCTCTGTATGTCGAAAAGATAGAATGGAGCGACCTGCAGCTGCGACGTCATATCCTGATAGAAACAGGCTGCAAAATTATCCGTATCTGCCTCCGGACGTATCCGTAGGGAGATGAACGGAAGGTACTGGGCCTCATAGAACCAACCAGGGAAAGGAGTCAGAACAAAAGGTCCGTAACGGGCGTAATCATCCGTCTTCTGCAAGGCACAGACTGCAGAGACACGGTAACGGAGACCTCCGCTGTAATAATCCAGGAACTCGCGGCCCACCGCCCCAGTACTTGTCTGAAAAAGGCTGTCTGCCAGATCACAGGTCACCACGGCAGGCAAAGGACTGGCAGTGGAATTCCAGTCTACGACATTCCCCTGCAACAACGGAATGCGCATGACGTCGAAATATTCTGGAGACACATAGCGTACTGTAGTCTCGACAACATGTACGCTGTCCGTCGTATACCCCTGGTAAACACGCCCGCGGGTATAGGTATCGGTACCCAACCACATGGCCGCACTCTCCACAGCAGGATATTGCCTGATACGCCGGAGCACCTCCTCCATCGGTTTGAACCAGAAGGTCTGCAGACTGTCTTCCGATGTGCACGGTACTATCTGTGTGGGGTTGCAGGAAATCCTTATCTTATAGACATGCTCCAAATCATACCCCTTAGGCTGCCGTTCTGCATGGGTAAAGCCATAGAGCACATCCACACAATACCACATCAATGTAAATACAATCAACAGCTCGGCAAACAGCCAGCCATTACTGCGGCGCTGGTTCCATATCTGATGTAAAATAGAATGTATCATACTCGTTACTGTTTTTTTAATTGGGATTCGTTTATCCGTTCATTCTCCACCAAGAACCTCGGCTATGGGACGGCGGGTGGCATGCCAGGCCGGAATAAACACAGAAAGCAGGTTGAACAACAGGCACACCACCAATACAGCCACGAAAACCGTGGGACGGAAGAAAAGCCAGACACTTACATCAAAATTCGTTCCGGGAGCGCCATAGCCAAGCATCCAATCCTTACCCAGCCATAGGAATATGCATGAAAAGAGAAAACCGAGCAATGCGCCGGCAAATGCCAAAGCCAGATTCTCACGGAGCAACTGCACCATTAAAGTAGAACGGCTGGCACCGTATGCTTTCCTTACCGCAAGCTCAGCCATGCGACGGGACATTTGCGAAGATATAAGTCCGCTGACATTGATAGCAGGTACAATCAGTAATATCAGACCCAGAATTATGCAGGTTACGGCAGGGCTCATCGTATCATTACGGAAGAACTGCCGTTCCGTATAAGTGCTGAGATCGGGAAGTTCCAGTTTATACTCAGTCAGTGTCTCGTTGAAGCGGGCAAGCGACTGTTCTATCTGCCGCTTGAGCTCCTCTCTACCGACACCGGGCCTGACAAGGACCACAGCCTCGAAATCTCCCCGTAGCCCTTCACTGCCCAAATCGGAATTCCGGGTGGAATAAGGCATCCACAACTCTCCATAGGCAAATGTGAACAGAGAGCTCACATCTTTGGTGACCCCCACAATGCGTTTAGGGCGAAAGTTAACAAAATAATTCTTGCCAATGGCTGCTTCGGCAGACCCGAAAGCTTCGCGGGCAAGCTGTTCACCTATAACCACAACATCCCGGCAAGCATCGAACTCTTCGGTACTGAAAAGACGACCTGCCACAAGAGGGATGTCGTAGACACGCCAATAGTTCAAATCCACCTGACGAACCGTGCGGCGCATTCCCCGCGCTGGCGACTCCCCACAGTATCTAAGATAGGTAGGTCCCAGATAGGTGACAAGTTCTGCTCCCGGAAGTTCCTTAAAAATAGCGTTGACAGCCCGATAAGACATACCCGTATTGGAATTGCTGCGGTCGGACTTACGGTAAGAATATCCATAAGAAGAATATACCATACTACTGCGGTGCGACTCAGGAGCCAAGTCAGCCGTCTGGATGTCATACACCATGTAAATGACCATGACAAAGGTGATGCTCACTGCCGTACCGATGACGGAAACAGCACTGAAAAAGGGATTCTGGCGGATAAGAGCTAAAATTTGTTTCATAACTTTCTATTCATCATGTAATGCTTCGGCAGGCTGCACCTTCATGGCACCTCTTGCCGGATACCAAATACCTGCAACAATCATGACAGCCATAAGCGACCAGGTTGCCACAACAGCTGCCAGAAAACGCCCTCCGCCGAAAGGAAGTTTCTCAACATCCACCAACTCCGCCATTCCCACATTGAAGGCAATAATGACGGCAGGAACGGCTGCAAGGGTAAGCAGCAATATACCCTCCGACATCAGACGGAGGAAGACACCTTGACGCGAACTTCCCATAGCCATACGGAGTGCCACTTCACGGCGACGCTGCTGTGTACGGAACCAGAAAGTGCCGATAACGCCCAGAAAAATATTCATCAACAGAAAGCCGAGCACACAAAGCTGGGTTTTGGCTTCATTCATGTCCTCACGTTCGCATATCTCGCGCAAATCCTTGAAAGAAGTTACATCGAGCAGATAGAGATTCCCTACTTGATAGAGGCGGTCAGCATCCTCCATAAGCTTCTCCATAAAGCCGGAATCGGCATCAGGACGGACACGAAGACTGAGAGTGATGTATCGTGGATTTCCATATTCTTTCAGTCTGTCAAGGTTAAGATGCAAAGCTGCATAAGTACCTCCCCACTCTGAAGAAGTATAGAAGTGCGACCAACGTACGGGTGTGCCGACAGCCCCTACGCGGCACCGTTCATCACTACCGAAATTCAACAGTGTAAGTTCACGGTCTTGTAAAGAAGCTGCATTGTTCAGGTGCAATTCAGGATAGGCTGCAAAAAGATTGGAAGAAACGACCATATGGTCATCCCGTATGGCAGCGGCCATGTGGGTCAACATCTCCTCATCCGAGCTACCATAACGGAACACACGGAAAAAATCAGGTTCCACCCAAAGCAGATGAACATTCTCCGATATAGTATCCAGCCCCAGATTGAGACCGTTGCTACCGTCATTATAAGGAAAGCAATTCTGAGAAAGTGCCACAGCTTCCACGCCTGGACGATGCCTCAAACGTTCGGCAAGTTCCACAAGATGCCGCATATCATCGTCCTTGGTCAAATCGAAATTATAAGCAGTAGACTTGAGAGTAAGCTTACTGACTGCAATATTATAGCAATGTTCCGTATCAAAACCCATCGGGGCATTGTAAACACGAAGAGTAACCAGTGTCCAGTCCACAATGTACCAAAGCACCACAAAGACCAGCAGCAGTTCCGTAAAAAGGAAAAGGCTGGAACGCCATTCATTCTTAATCTGAACCAATATATTCTTCATATGTCATTCCCCCCTCTGATTGATTGCATCCACTATATTCATCCTCGAAGCCCTCCATGCCGGGATACCGGCTGAAAGCAAATTCATCAGCAAACAGAAACCGAAAGCCGACAGAAAAGCCCATGGAGAAAGTAACATGCCAGGTGTCAGTGAAGTGTCTCCATTTAAATAGGCATTGGCGCTATTGCCAAAGAGGAAGCCGTTCAATAAAAAAGTAGCACCGTAACTCAAAGCCAGCCCCAGCATACCCGCCAACAGAGAGAGCAGCAGGTTTTCGAAAAACACCTGTCTTACCAGTTCACTACCCGTAGCGCCGAAAGCTTTGCGTACCCCGATTTCACTCATACGCTTCCGCATCCGCGAGAGGGTCATGGAAGAAAGGTTGATGGCAGGCACCAGTAGCAAGATGGTGATGACAAGCGCGTAACGCAAAACAATCCCCTTCATATCCGGCAAATGGTCCCATTTACGATACAGATTGGCAAACACCCCATCGGGTTGGTCACGATAAAAGGTTTCCGCTTCGGATAGACCGGCGTTATACGCAAGGCGCAATCTCTCCGCCTCTTCACGAATAGCCGGAAAATCGGCCGACGAATGTGCTAATATCACAGCCTTCATCTGCCCCATCGTATTTTCCCACCAGGCAAAACCAGCAGCATCGGTCGAATTATAAGGTACCCACACTTGCCCGTATGCTGAAGTGGCAAGCATGGAAACATCGGCCACGACACCTGAAACCCGGTAATCCACATGATTCAGTTGCAATGTCTGCCCCGTTACCTCCGTAGTGCCAAACAACCGACGCGCCACGGTAGCCGAGATAACGGCACAAGGTATTCCGGCATCGCTGTCTGCCTTGCTGAAACCTTTACCACTCAAAAAACGGAAACGGAAGATGTGCCAGAACTGTTCGTCCGTCTGCACCATATCCGCTGTCAGCTTTGCTCCAGCGAGCAACGACACACGCACTTTTTCCGGTAAAGATATAAGCGTGACGGCCTCTGCCGTAGAAAGCTGTTTAAAACATCCCTTACCCGTCTGTACAGACATGTGCCCATATGCCCCATGGTCAGTTCCTTTATACCTTACTGCCATGGTAGAAACATAAAGCGAACGCGAGCGGTTTATCTCCGGCTCACAATCTACCATACGTACTTGCAGGGTGATGACAAGCACCATAATCATGCAAATGGCAAGAGCGGTACCTATCACGGACACCCAAGTGATAATGGGATTCTCCCGCAAATGGTAGAAGGCTTGCTGAAAGTAGAGACGTATCATAAATAATTAAAAATTGAAAATTAAATTATTCGTCGTGCAGAGCTTCGGCGGGCTGTACCTTCATCGCCTTGCGGGCGGGGATGCCGATGCCGATAATAATCATGAGGGCTATCAACACAAAGCTGATCGCGGCACAGAGCAGCAGACGGCCCCACTCCAATGTCGTACCGTTCCTCCAGGAGTTCAATTCCAGATTCGCCAGATTATAGTCGATGAGCAATGCAACAGGAGTGACAATTGCCAACAATAATATCCCTTCACTAAGCAGCCGGCTGAAGATGGCACGGTCTGTCGCTCCATGCGCTTTGTGCAGCGCTATTTCCGAACGGCGTTGCTGCGTACGGAACCAGAATGTTCCGAGCAAGCCGAGGAAGATGTTCAGCAGCAGGAATCCCATACCCATCACATAGTTACGGATATCATTGGTCCATGCCTGCTGGAAGTTGCGGCGGATGTCCTTGAAAGAACGTATCTCCGAAATGAAGATGTTACCTACGCGAAACTGGCTCTCACTGTCTGCCTTCAACCTCTCAATGAAGTCATTGTCCTGCCCTTCACGGACACGGACACAAAGTTCGAGACCGACATAGTAGAAATTCTGCTTCACCATCATGGAATATGAGCTTCGTGCCTGGTCGTAATCGTGATAGCGTACATCTTGCAATGCGGCACCCAGCCGGTAGGTCTTCGTTGTGTCCCCAAAGAGATGGAACCGCTGGCCCACAAAGTCGGTCATCCTACGGTCATACTTACTAAAAAGGTTGTCCGAAGCCATGAAATCCCCGCGTTCCAACATTTCAGCCAATTGTTCGGGTGTCTCGCCACGCGTGCCCCGATAGCGAAATACACGGGGAAAATCCGGTGTCACCAACCTCCGGATAGTCCAACCGGGAGAACGCAACGTATCGTAGCTCACTTCAGCGCTTGAATTGCTTCCATTGTAAGGGTACGAATTCTGTGAAAGGCTCACCGCCTCTATCTCTGGCCGGTGGCGCAGACGCTCCAGCAACTTGGCTATGTCATCGTGGGTCTGCTGAGAGGTATGCCCGGCTATGTAGTCGGGGCTTTTGGGTGTCAGTTCACCCAACTCGATGAGGTAACAATGCTCGATATCAAAGCCTTTCGGCTCCAGGTAGGTAGCGGCGCGAGTATAGAGATAGTCCACCACGTACCACATCACTACGCTCACCACCAGCAGCTCCAGCACCAACCATAGGTTTGAGAGCCATTCATTCTTTATCTGTATAAGAAGTTTCTTAGTCATTTTCTTCAGCGATTAATGTTTAGTGACACGGGATTATTTATGCAAGCGTCCACCCAATGCATTTACAATGCCTACCCTCGATGCACGCCATGCGGGAATACCGGAACTCAATAAGTTCAGCACAAAGCAGAACAGCAGTGCCCAGCCAAAAGTAGAGCCATGCAGCAATATACTTGCATCCACGGCGGGAGGGCTCAGCGTCTGGCTGAATTCCTGGGCAAACAGCAGGGTATTTCCCAAATAAGCAAACACGACGCTCAGTAACAATCCCAGAATCCCTGCCAACAGTGTCACCACCAAATTCTCTGCAATGATTTGCCTCATCAGTTCCAGTCTTGTTGAACCGAATGCCCGGCGTACACCGATCTCAGCCACACGCTGGCGCAAACGGCTCTGTGTCATCGAGCTGAGGTTGATGGCAGGAACAATCAGTAGGATGATGAAGATAATGAGGCGCTGTCTGCGCGCCTGGTCCACGTCCGGTTCGATGTTGGCAGCCATGCCCGCGGCACTCTTCTCCTGGTCGTAGGGACGGTTGCGGTAAATCAACGAATAACCGTTCTCACCGATTATCGTGTTGTACTCCTGACGGCGGCGCTCCGTTTCCTCGCGGATGGCTGGAAAATCTTCGCGGCTTTTTGCCAGGATGGTGACGCTCATCATCCCTATGTGTTCGTCGCTCCAGGTATCCTTCGTTATCTCAGTAGAGGTATAGGGTACCCATACCTGCGCGTAAGCTGTGTTGGCTAAAGTAGAAACATCCTTCACTACGCCGGCCACTGTATAAGGAGCATGGTTCAAGAGGAATTCACGGCCCACGGCCTCCGTTGTCTGGAATAGCCGGCGCGCCACACTTTCCGTAATCACTGCCACGGGCAGTCCGGCGTCGAACGTAGCCCGGTCATAGGCCTTTCCTGCAACAAACGAAAAATCGAATACATGCCAAAAGGTATCATCTGTCTGCAACAAATCGATACCCGTTGCAGGTTGTCCCGGCAGATTCACGGGGGTAGAAACCACCATGCAGGTATAAATCGTTACCGCTTCCGGTGTCTTCAGCGATTTAAAGCACTCGAGCGCCGTCTTTATACCCATCGGTCCGTTGCTGGTTCCATCGCCCCAACTCTTGTTGGTAATGCTCATATAATGGGCGTGCAGAAAGCGGTCACGGTTACTTTCAGGGGCAAACGGGGCCACCTTCACCTGCTGCTGCATCACCACCAGCATGATGAGGAAGATGGCAAGTGCCGTACCGGCTATGGTGACGGCACTAATCATCGGTTGCTGCCGCAACTGTGCCCAAGCTTGTGTGAAAAATTGCTTTATCATCTCAACGGCCTATTTTCAAATTATCAGTATTTACCTCGCCTATGCCTCCTTTAGAAATGTCAGCATGCCCGGCAGTTCCACTCAAAGTAATTTCACCGACTCCACCTACTTTGGCAGAGAGATAATCGCAAACTACATGGATGTCGGCACTGCCCACACCACGTAAAGCCACCCTCAGGTCACGGCAAGTCAAATCCTTCACATGTACATCACCCACGCCTTTCACTTCAAACTCCAGCTTATCCAGCTTCAAGGGTTCCTCACAGTTGAATTCACCCACACCGATAAATTCCACCATCTTTAAGTCCGGAGCCGAGAGACGGATGGTAACACCGTCATTTTGGTTGCGCACCTTCTTATCCTTGAAGCCGATGGTGAGATGACCATCCTTCACTGTGCTCTCCGTATTCTTCACGTACTTCTCCCGTCCTTCAATCTGTAGGGAGTAACTGTCGCTCTGTGTGAAATAAACCGTACCCACAGAAGTTATCCTGATGGATGAGAATGCCTCCACCTTACGTACTTCACTCACTTTGTTATCTTGTCCCCATGCACAAATTACGCCTGCAAATGCCAATGCCAATGCGATGATAACACCTATAATATTTGTCTTCATATTCTTGCTTATTTATTACGATGATTACTTACTCAAAAAACAGATAATATATTTAGTACGAACGGATGATATATTTGCCCCAAACAAGTGATGTGTGCGATACAAACAGATGATACGTTCTTTTTTATCGTTGATATTATTTTCTTATTCTTCATGTAACGCCTCTGCCGGCTCTATCTTCATGGCTTGCCGGGCCGGATACCAAATACCCATCATCACCATCAGTGCTATCAACAGCCAAGCACCTAATGAGCCTATCAGGAAACGTATCATGCTCCACTCTACCGGCCAGGTCGCAATCAATGCAGTACGTCCAATGGTGAATTCGCCGACACCTACGTTGTAACATACCAGCATAGCAGGCAAAGTAACCAACGCCAACAGCAGTAACCCCTCCCCCATAAGAAGGGAAAAAACCTGATGCTTGGTACTACCCATCGCCAACCGTAAGGCTATTTCCGAGCGACGACGGCGCGTACGAACCCAGAAAGTGCCTATCAGCCCCAAAAAGACATTACCCAAAAGGAACAATACCACTATTGTCTGACTATTCACTTTGTCCGTATCTCCATACATCACTTCAAACTGTGCCTGCATTTGCGTGTAAGGTTCCGCATCGGCAACAAATATATTGTCCGTATCCAGCCTCGGTGCTATCTCGCGGAGAAATTGTTCCCGATAGTCCGGTCCGTCGGCTGCAGGCTTTACACGGAAAACTATCTGTGCCTGCTGACTACCGAATTCCTCACGCATAAGTTGCTCGCCCAGGCGCATAAAAATCCAATGAGCGTCATTACCATAGCGGTAATCGCGGAAACTGCCGACAATGCCACCTTGAGTAACAGTATTCACAGTATCTCCACGCCATTTCATCGGTGTGTTGAGTGAAAATTCCGGTAGCCGTTCCTTGAAGGCATCGGCAATAGCCTGACTCAACATCACATTATTGATGCCGATAGGCAAAGCGGCAAAAGTCCGTCCTTGTTCCTCCTGCATATGGAAAACCCGGGTATATCCACCGGTAGCATAAATCATACGCCCGTTCTGCCCGATGGTATCTTGTACAGCCAGCGAGTTATAACTATTTGCGCCACTCATAGGCAAACTCCAATAACTCAATGAAGCGGCCTCTACAGTCGGTTCTTGTTCCAGCCTTTTCAGGATATTCAGATACTTGTCGGCATCGAGCAATGCAGTATCACGACTCTCGCCTCCCTGAACCGTAGTAAGACGATAAACATGGTCGATATCATATCCCAACGGACGATAGAAAGTATATTTCATACATCCCAGAGAGTCGCAAAGAAACCACATCACGATGAATACCAAAAAAAGTTCGGCCAAGACCCACCCACTATTGCTCAGGCGTGCCCATATCATGCGTAAGTTGTGTAAAATGAATTTCATAATACTTCTTGTTTTATTTATCGTTCAGTGAATCTACAATTGTCCGTCTTGCTGCCATCCATGCAGGCAGTCCGGCACTAAGCGTATTGATGACCACGCAGAAAGCAAAAGCCAGCAGAAATACCCAGGGACTGAACAATGCCTCCATGCTCAAGCTAAAGTCACCGGCTGTACCGACATTCTGGCTATTGGTAAAAAGCCAGGTACGCATTCCCCATACAGCTACGTAGCTGAACAATAATCCTACCACACCACCAAGCAGTGTCAGTACCAGGTTCTCATTCAGAATTTGGCGTATCAGTACACCGCGCGTTCCTCCGAAGGCCTTACGTACCCCAAGCTCCGAGGTACGCTGCTGCATCCGGCTGTTACTCAGCCCGCACAAATTGAGCGACGGCACCAACAGAATGATGAACAATGCAATGGCATATTGCAGGTATAGCATCGTCACATCCGGTCCTACGTTAGCCCATACATGGTTCACATGCGCCACGATGTCATCCGGTTGCTCCATGATGTCTATCTGCATATCTCCCAATCCTGCATTGACAGCCTCTATCCGTTTGGCAATACCTTGACTGATAGCCGGAAAATCGTCGGATGTACGTGCCAGCACAGCAATATGAACACTACCACCATAACTCCATACCGAAGTCACTTCCAACTTATCGGCCGGATACATACTCCATACTTGTGCGTAAGCATCCTTTGCGGTGACAGAAACATCCTTTACCACTCCTATCACACGCGCCGGTTCGCGGTTCAACAATAACTGCTGTCCCACCGCATCTGTCGTACCAAACAGTTTCCGTGCCACAGAAGCACAAACCACAACAGCCTTTGTACCTCCTGCACGATCCTCTTCGCCAAAACCGTGTCCTGCCATGAACTGCAGGCTGAATACCTTCCAAAAGCCCTGATCGGTCTGCATAGCATCCACCTTTACCCGGTTGCTACCATCTGTAAGAGACACCAAAGCGGCACTGGCCGGAACAAAAGCAGTACAAGCTTCCACTTCGGATAACGGCTGTATACATTCTTTCATAAATGCCGGTGAAGGAGTATTATAGTTTTGTACCCCCTCCTCTGTCTTGCTGCTTATATGCATGGCAGAAAAGTAAAGGCACCGGCTACGGTTCACTTCCGGTTCCAAATCGGCATACTTCGTTTGCCAAATAATCACAATAGCCATAATCATGGTAATGGCAAACGCCGTACCCAGTATGGAAATTGTACTCAGCAGCGGATTCTGCTTCAAGATAGTAAAAGCTTGTCTTACGGTTTGCATTTCATTTATTGATAGTTGATAATTAATAGTTGATAGTTTCTAAGCAGTAATTATTCCACCTGACGTCCGTCGAAGAAGCGGATGGTACGCGAGGTCTGTTTGGCCTGCTCTTCATTGTGAGTCACCATCACAATGGTACGTCCGTCTTCCTTGTTCAGCTGATGCAACAGCTCCATGACTTCGGCACCCATTTTGGAGTCCAAATTACCGGTAGGCTCATCGGCGAGGATTATCTCCGGATTGCCGATGATGGCGCGGGCAATGGCTACACGCTGGCACTGTCCACCGGAGAGCTGTGTAGGCATGTGGCGCATGCGGTGGCTCAAACCGACCTTCTTCAACACCTCTTCCGCCAGACGACGGCGTTCTTTGGCAGACACCTTTCTATACAGCAAAGGCAGCTCCACATTATCCAATACATTCAGCGAGTTAATCAGATGGAAAGACTGAAACACAAAACCCAGCTTCTGGTTACGGAAAGCAGCCAGCTCCTTGTCCTTCATGCCGTCCACTTTCGTACCGGCTATTTCGATGGTACCGCTGGTGGGTGCATCCAGTAAACCCATAATGTTCAGCAACGTAGATTTTCCGCAACCGGAAGGTCCCATGATACTGAGAAATTCTCCCTTGTTCACTTCGAGGTTTACATTTTCCAATGCCACGGTTTCAATCTCGTTTGTACGATAAATCT
>ENA-OPSN01000845-OPSN01000845.1-human-gut-metagenome-genome-assembly--contig:-NODE-845-length-14907-cov-3.393280_pt1 | contig 14907 bp, 19 predicted proteins | sample MGYA00241808_ERZ501907 | MGnify/ENA primary metagenome ERZ501907 (study PRJEB25962, sample SAMEA2042218) | human gut metagenome | biome: human gut; feature: human-associated habitat; material: faeces...
CAGCCGTTCGGCCTCGAAGGTGGTGGAGTCGAACACGGCCATCGTGGCGTCCAGCGTCTGGGCCAGCATCCGGGCGCAGGGCTGGTACTCCTCCGGCTGCATGACCCGGTCGGTGGGGAAGATGGCCCGCAGCCGGGGATGCTCCGGGTCGTGCTTCCGGGTGGAGTAGACCGCTGCTGTGCCGATGCTCTTGATGGCCGCGACCCAGTCTTCGGTGCTTCCGGGGGCGCAGTTGTCCATGTCCAGCGTGATGAGGCTGCGCCCAGTGCAGCAGCCACGCTTGCGGCTTCCGTTCCGCAGGGTGCCGCCCACAAAACCGCCCACGTCCTTGAGGTCGGCCTGCTGCGCCTTGGGCAGGGCTATGTACCCCGCGTGGGTCTCGGTGCCGCAGTTTTGCTGCATCCGGTCCGAGAGGGTGGAGGCGAAGCCCTCCCAGCTCAGCTCGTGCAGCTCCCACTCGGTGGCCATGCGGCTGGGGCCGGTGCAGATCTTCAGCGTGTTGCTCATAGTTGTCCTCCTCTTATGGTTCATGCCGATACCGGCGGCCCTCCCAGCGGGCGCAGTCGTCCGCCGGGCAGTCCCCGGGTTCTCCGACCCTGCCGCAGCGGGTGCAGACCACGACCCAGCCCCGGTTTCTGCGCCAGCGGGCCACGGCCACTTTGCCCTTCGGGAACTTTTCGTTCCGGGGTACTGCGCCACAGACGCAGCCCACCAGCATCTCCGGTGTTTTCATAATCATCAGTCCTTTGTAAAAAAGTCTCCGTGCCAGCCTGCGGCGCTCAGGGGCAGTCCCTCAGCCCATGGCGGCACACGGCTCATAATGCGTATCACGTCCTCCAGTGCGGCCTCCGCGTCCTGCGTGTTCGGCAGCTCAATGACTACCTCGTCGTGGATGTGGAAAACCACCCGGTAGCCTGCCCGGCGTAGATTATCCAGTGCAAAGGCGAGGCAGTCCCGGCCTACGGCCTGCGTCAGGTTCTCGGTGAGCTTGCCGCCGTAGGTCTTGGACTCCTGCCATTTGCCGTTGTCCCATTCCTTATATAGAATCTCGTGGTCGCCCCGCCAGTTGGCCTCCCGGGCAAGCTTCGGGTCGGCGTAGAAGAGCTTCCGTCCGCTGGGCAGCTCCATGGTCAAAAAAGGGAAGGGGACGCTCCGGCTCATCTCCTTGCGGAAGATGACGCCTGCCCGGGGCCTCGTGGTCTGCCCAGTGCGGATGGTGTGGACGGCGGCGTCCTGCATCTTTTTCCAGAGGCTGCGGATGTTGGGGTTCTGCTTGCGCCAGCGGCTTACGATGTCCTTCAGGCCCTCGTCGTCGAGGCCCAGCGCATCGCCGCCCATCCGCTTCATGGCGGATACCCCGCCTTCGTAGCCCAGCGCCAGCGTGGCCACTTTGCCCCGGGCGCGGTACTTGTAGTTGGGGTTGCCTTTCACGATGCTCTCGAACGGCACACCGAAGATGCGGGCTGCGGTGGCCTCGTAGATCTTGCCGGTGGTGCGGAAAACGTCCAGCACCCACTCCTCACCGGCCAGCCATGCGATCAGCCGGGCCTCGATGGCTGAGAAATCTGCATCCACGAAGGTGCAGCCCTTGGCAGGCACCAGCGCCGTGCGGATGAGCTGGCTCAGGGTGTCGGCGACATTGTCGGTGAGGAGCTGCAGGCCCTCGAGGTCGCGGCTCTGGACGATGGCCCGCCACTCGGCCTGATGGTCGAGGTAGGTGCGGGGCAGGTTCTGACTTTGCAGCAGCCGCCCGGCCCAGCGCCCCGTGCGGGACGCGCCGTAGAATTGCAGCGTACCCCGGATCCGGTCGTCAGGACCTCGGCTCAGAGCGATGGTCTTATACTTGGAGTTGCTGGCCTTGCTGGTCTGCTGGCGCAGCTCTAGCGCCCGGCGGACGTCTGAGGGCAGCTCCATCTTCATGGCGTCTTCGACCACATCCTTGCCGAGGCCGGGGAGCTTCAGCCCCCGGTTCTCCAGCCAGCCGAGGAGCTGCACTCTGCTGCCGGGGTTGACAAGTCCGGTCAGGGTCTTCAGCTCCGCCTTGAGGGGCAGGGCGTTCCGCTCGAGGAGGTCCTGCGCGGCATCCACCAGATCCATGTCCACGGCCACGCCCCGGGCATTCATCTCCACATCCTCCCGCCACTGCTGCATGATCTCCTCCGGCACCGGCCATGGGGCGAGCTTCCGGTCGTTGGCCCGCTCGGCGATGACGTCCATGCCGTTGTACTTGCAGAACAGACTCCACTTTTCGGGGTCGTGCCGGGGCAGGTTGCGGGTGCGTCCGCCGTTGGCCTTGGTGGCCTTGCAGGGCTTGCAGAAGTAGGTGATCAGCGCCTTGCCCTCTTTCATCTTGAGGGCATCCTCCGGCTGCTGCAGCGCCTTGCCGAGGGCACCCAGCTGGGCGGGCAGGCCGCAGTAGAGGGCGTGGATCATGCTGCACTCCCACTGCTGCAGCCAGAGCACCCGCTGTGCCCAGCTCAGCTCCATGTACTCAGACAGACACCACCACTCGAAGGCGGCGTTGTGCGCCCGCTTGGTGTAGCTGGCATCGAACAGCCACGGCATACTCACATAAAGGCAGCGCCGTGGGTCAGGTTCCAACGTCAGGTCAAGCACTGTCGGTGCAGCTGAATCTTCTGCGCAATAACCGAACAGCAGCACCTGAAACTCTGGGTCTTGGGCGTATCGGTAGGCACCGACCTTGGCGATGTCCTGCGGCGAGTAGGTCTCGAGGTCTACGGTGATAAATTTCACAGGGTACTCCTTTCAAAAAGGCCGGAGGCCCGATGTGCGGGTCTCCGGCGTATCGATCAATCCAGCAGGTCGTTGTCCTCATCGGTCAATACCTCGAAGCCCTCGAGGCTGCTGCCGCCGGACAGGCGCTCGCCGTCGCACACCTTCTGGATGACCTCGAGGCCCGCGCCGATGCCCTTGTTGCCGCTGGCGCTGTAGGCGAAGAGGCCGACCTTGACGTTGGCGTAGCAACCGCTGTAGACCTCCTCCTGATCCAGCACCTCATTGCAGACCCGGTCGATGATGCGGGGGCGGCGGTTCTCGGCGGCGTTGGCGTTCAGGAAAAAGCAGCCGAGGTAGTTTTCGTCGTCCTTCTCCTCGTCGCCGTCCCGCAGGGGGCTTTTCAGGTTCTTGGGGACGCTGCCGCCCCACTTGGCCAGTGCTTTGGGATCCTTCTTGACCGCCTCGATGGCGGCGCGGAGCTTGGCGAGGGCGGCGGTGTCGGTCTTCTTGATGAGCAGGCAGCAGCTGTACTTGGGATCGCCGGTGCCGTTGACCTGCTTGGGCTCCCAGATGTTGGCGTAGGAAAGGCGGCAGGGGATGATGACTTCGTTTGTATTCATACTAGTCCTCCTCGGGCGTGAAGCCCTCTAATGCGTTGTACTCCGGGCGGGGGTCGCCGGCGGCGGCCAGTTTGGGTGCTCCCGGGGCTTTGGTGATAAAGGCCGACATCAGCTCGGCGAACTTCTTCTTGCCGATCATCTTCTCGGCCACGGTCAGGGAGATGGGGGTGCGGGTGTACAGCAGGGCCTCGTCGATGCCGCTGCGCTCCATCTGCTGGAAGGCCGCGTCCTGATCGGTCCATTTGCGGGTGCTGCGGCCCTGCACCAGCTTCCAGCCGGGCAGGCTGCGCCCGGCCAGAAGGGCGTCGTGGGCGTAGTCCTCGAGATCTTTGGCGTAGGCGGCGAGGCCCTGCACCTTGGCCAGCCACGCGCCCAGCTCCTCGTCGCTCAGCGTAGCGGCCTCCGGCAGCGGCTCGAAGCCGGCCAGTGGGCCGTATTTATCCTGCCATGCCCGGCAGTTGGGGTAAGCCTTGCAGAAGGTCTTCTTGCAGTGGTCGCCGGGGCAGAAGCCGCCCTCGCCCTTCCACGCCCTCTCGGCCCCGGGCCGCAGCACCTCTCTGGCCCAGCTCAGAAGGTCGGCGAGGGGCAGCTGCCATGTCTCCGGCTCGGTCTGGATGCGGGGCTGCACGATGCTCATGCAGACGGTGTCGATGTCGTCGATGTCCCGGAAAAGGGCGTAAGCTCCGAGGGCGTAGTACATGAGCTGGGGGTTGTGCACCGGGCTGACCGGAACGCCCTGCCCGTACTTGAAGTCTACAATGTGGAGCAGCCCGCCGCCGATGAGCAGACAGTCGCAGGTGCCGAAGCCGCCGGGTACCCACTCGCTGACGTCCACCTCCTGCTCGATGAAGACGCTGGGGCGGCGGGGAAAGCCGACCCACAGCTCGTGGATGAAGGAGGTGTACCGGTTGGCGGCATTAAACATCTCTGTCGGCATTGACTGCTGCGCCCAGTCGGACAGCAGATCAAAGGGTTTTCCATCCTCCCACTTTGCCAGCTTGCGCCGGAGGGCGGTCTCGCACATCTCGTGCGCCCGGGTACCCTCGGCGGCATACGGGGTCTCATCGTCCGGCAGGCCCTCGGTGGCCCGGGCCGAAGCGGGGCAGGCCAGCCACCGGGCCGCGCTGGAGGCCCCCAGCAGGGCGTGTTTAACCGGCGGCATCTGCGTCCACCTCGTCTTTCAGCTTGAGCAGCTGCTCCCACACTGCGGTGTAGCTCTCCGGCGGCAGCTTGGAGATGGCGGCAGCGCCGGCGCTCTTGATGGCCCGCTGGACGCCGTCCCGCTTGCCCTGTACGATGAGGCTGCGGGCGAGGTCGCGGATCTTGTCCAGCACGGCGGGGTCAGCCTTGGGTTCTGGCGAGGTGGTCGAGGACGCCGGTGCGGTATCCGCCTGCGCAGGAGACGCCGGGGCTTCGGCTGCATTAGGGTTTGCCTGTGCCTCCGCAGGGGCTGCTGCGGGCTTCTGTGCGGCCTTTTTGGGCTTGGCGGGTGCCGGGACCTTGGACTTGTCCGGCTGCGCCACAGCCTCGCTCTGGGGCTGTGCAGGGTGCGGGGCGCTGGAGGTGTGTTCGATGGTGAGTCCGCCCGGAAGGTCTGCCAGTGCGTTGATGAGCGCCCGCAGCTCGGCGGGGGAGTCACCGTAAAGATTCAGATTGAAAGTCATTGTAAATCGCTCCTTTTATAAAAAGATTCTGTTGAATCTACGCTTTGCAGTTCGGAGCTGTTCTGTCCTGTGCCATTGCTCTGCCTCTCCTAGCGTCCCAATGCTATGCCGTTGCCTCTCCTAGCGTCCCAATGCTATGCCGTTGCAACGCCGCGCAGAGCCTCGCTTTGCCTTTGCGATGCGTATCAACGCTTGGCCATGACGTGCTTTGCCTTTGCGGTGCTGTGCTAATCAGAACATGACTTTGCCGTCGCTTGGCTAAACCTAGCCCTGCTCAACATAGCCGTCGCAATGCTCATCAGGTCCATCCAATGCCGTTGCATAGCTGGGCCATCCAATGCCCTCGCAGACCGTGGCTGTACTATCCTCTGCCTTTGCAAGTCGGTGCTATGCCTCCCATTGCCCTTGCGGGTCAAAGCGAGGCTGTCCTGAGCAAAGCCATTGCTATGCTTCGCGGGGCCTAGCCATTGCCAGACGAAGCGGAGCAATGCCCTTGCACTCAGCCCAGAAGGGTGTAGCGGAACCGGCCCTTGCCGGAGTTGCGCCATTGGCCGAGGCCCCGGAGCTGGCCGTAGTCCAGCCACTCCATCACCGCAGCCGCGTGGGCGTCGTCCATGCAGAGCACTTCGAACTCGCAGGTGCTGCCTGCCGGGATCTGCTCGCTGTTGGCGAGGCTCACCCGCTCGCCCTGCGCCGTCTGGGCGCGGAGAGGGCGCTGGCACTCGTTCATCTCGCCGATGACCGTCAGGGGGATCTGGCGGGGGTTGACGAAGATGAGGCCGTCGATGATCTTCTTGTAGGCGGTGAGCTTCCCGCTCTCGTTGACGGCCCGCTTCTTGCCCGTCTCGGTCTTGCCGCCGATGCGGCCCAGCATCCCGCAGGCGTCCTTGAAGAAGCCTTTGACCTGGTAATCGTAGAGGATGGGCCGGCCCTCGGCATCACGGGGGAAGATGGTCATCGCCTTATCGGCTGCGGCCTCTGCGCCCAGTGCGGCCACCTCGTCCTCGATGCTGCCGGCGTCCGGCGACTTGCTGGCGATGTACTCCCGGGCCACATTGGGGTTGGCAGGCCAGGTGCCCAGCAGCGGCTCAAGGAAGGTCAGTCTGACTTTGATGGTTTTCATGGTAGTTCGCTCCTTTTGATTCGTTCGGTGACGATGATGTACTTCGGGTATTGCTTCGGCATATGCCGGGTGTGGCTTACGATGCTACGGAAGACAGGGACACTCGACAGCCCCAGCGTCTTTACGCAGTCCTCAGCGGTGCCGCAGGCTGCTATCTCGTCGGAGGCGGCGAGGTAGACGGTGTACCATGCGACGGTGGGGCGGCTCATACGTCGTGCCGCTCCGCTTCTTCGGTGTAACGGCCATCCTCGTACAGTCCCTGCAGGAAAATGGTAAGCCCGCCGGCTGCTGCCGCGAGGATGACCGGTGCCGCCTGCGCGGCCTCCGCGATGTCCCAGCCGCCCCAGCGGGCCAGTGCGAGGGCGGTGAGTGCGCAGGCGGTCTGGGCGACCTTGACGGCCCCGATGAGGGCCAGCAGGGCCACCACACCGGTGACGGCGATGTTATCATGCTTCTTCATCGGTGGCCTCCTCCATGCTATCCATAAGGTCTGCGGCGGCAGTCACTATGCTGAGCAATGCTGCCGGGTTACTTTGCCTCATGCAAACCTCGGCAATCAGCGCGGCGCAAAGGGCTTTCTGTTCCATCTCAGTGCCGCAGATGTAAATCGTAGGGTTTCCATCCTCTCTCATCTGGATTTGCAGCTGAGCGTTCGGGCTAATTTTCATTTGTGATTCCTCCTCAGTAACAGTTGAATTCCTGATCCAGCAGGGTGTCCAGCCGGATGGTCTTGCCCCGGCCCCGCCCACTCCAACCGTCCGGGTACTGCTGGGTGACGCGTTTTGCAGTGGTGCCCATCTGGGCGGCGGCCTGCTCCACCGTCAGGCGGATGCAGCCGAGGTTGCCGTAGATGGCGCTGTAGGCGTCATGCCATGCTTCCGGACGTTTCATGGTCGGGTCACTCCTTAATCTTTCTTGGCGCCAAACAGCATCAGGCGGAAGGTCTCGCGGCCCTTGGGCGTCACCATGGTCTGGGTGCCGTTCAAAGGAGCGCCGCTGCTGGTGTACTCTTTGGGCTGGAACAGGCCGTCGTTCTTCTCGGCGTTGGGTACCAGCTTGTTGTAGGGCGTCCGGTACAGGTACTTCCTCTCGACCAGCCACGCTACAAAGGTCCGGCGGGGGATGCGCAGGGCGTCGGCGGTCTCGTTCAGCCCGGTGAGCTGGTTCGCAGCTACCTGTTGGTCGAAGTAGTCGGCCTTGGGCTGCATGATCTCGTTGGCGGCGGTCAGCTTCGCGTTCTCAGCGGTGAGCCGGGCGTTCTTCTCCCGCTCGGCCTTGATCTGCTGGCAGAGCTGGATCACCGTGTCCGGGTTCAGGATCGCTTCCCGCAGCGCTGCGGGGGTCATGTAGTGGTTGGCGTCCAGCTTCTTTTCCATCGTATTGAACGCGGCGATGTACCGGAGCTTCCATTCGAGCGCGGCCTTGCCGGTGAAGCCCATGACCAGCAGGGAGAACCCGTCGCGGTTCATCAGGTACATGGGGTAGGTCTGGCCGTTCTGCTCGTGGACGTACTCGGTTTTGTAGAACATGGGGGTCTGTCCATTTTTGGGCATACCCTCCAATAAAGCCTTGACGTCACGCAGGACGTGGTTGTGATCCTTGCCGAAGCTCTCGGCGATCTGGCGGCTGGATGCCACCGGCTCACCGTTCTGGGTGGATAGGATGATGTCAGTCATGGGCGGCCTCCTTCGCCAGCAGGTAGTCGATGGAGCAGTGAAACAGCTCGGACATCTGTTCCAGCTTTGACTGGGGGATGTTGCCGTGGGCCATCCAGTTGTAGATGGTTTTGCGGGAGACTCCCAGCTTTTCGGCGAACTCGCCGACGGTAAGGCCCATGCGGCTGCGCTCGGCGTTGATATTGGGGTACGGCATTAAAATGCCTCCTTTCTTGTACACTGCGTTACTCGTATCGAGTAACTGTGGCTATTGTATACCCAAAACGAGTAATTGTAAAGCGCAAAAATACCCAATTTGAATAATGACATTTTGTGAAAATTGCTCATTATGAATAATTCCGCTTGACTGTGTACCCAAAATGTGTAATATTATTCTCATAAAGTGAAAGGAGAGCAGTTATGAACAGAATTCCTGAACTTCGAGCGGAAAAAGGAATCAGCATGAGAGATGCTGCCCGGATGCTCGGAATGCCGTACACCACATATGTGAACTATGAAAAAGGGACACGTGAACCCAACTCAGAGACCCTGATTGCACTGGCAAACTTTTACGAGACCTCTGTTGATTACCTGATTGGGAAAAGCAGCAGCCGAACGGGAAAGATCACCATCCCTCCCGGCTTTATCCCGCTGCCCAAAATGAAGAAGGTGCCGCTCATCGGTGCCATCGCCTGCGGCGACCCCATCACCGCTCTCCAGAACCGGGAAGGGGAGGTGGACGCCCCGGAGGATATGCGCTGTGATTTCGCCCTCAAGTGCCACGGCGACAGCATGACCGGCGCGGGCATCCACGACGGGGACACGGTGTTCATCCGCATCCAGCCCGAAGTGGAGAACGGCGAGATTGCTGCGGTACGAATCGGCGAGGAAGCTACACTGAAACGGGTCTACCTCCACACGGACTATATTGAGCTGCGGCCCGAGAACTCGGCCTTTGAGTCCATCATCCGCCGCAAGGAGGACATGAACGACGTGCAGATCGAGGGCAAGGCCGTTGGCTGGTTGCACTGGGTCTGACTACAGGACTACAAAACTACGTCAATCCCTATAAATCCCTCACGGGAAGGCTATAAGGCTATATATACGCGTGTATATTCTTATTTTCTTCTATTCAGGGTCTGTATAAGGATTATGGTAGACAACGTATACAAAACCCCGAAAACCCGCATGAACACTCACTTTTTTCTGACTACAAGCGTTGCGCAGGTTTGTAGTCGCCTGAAAGAGGTCTTTGTAGACAAAAAAATGCCCCCGGTGCGGATGCATCGAGGGCGGGGAGGAATCGAATGACAAAAGATGCTGAGGAGGTGCTGCGGCGGCTGTACCGGGCTTACAAGAAGCGCCGGCGTGTGCTGGGTAGGCGTCAGACCATGGACTTTCTCATCGCGGATGAAGACGCGGCGCTGGATGGCATCCCCGGTGCGGAGGCCTATGCGGCCTTGTGCGAGCTGCAAGAAGCCGGGTTCCTCAGTATGTACACCCATGGGGGCTGCGAACTGAAAGTTGCGGCGCTGGAATACGAGGAGTCGCGCTTGAGCAGAGGGCTTTCCTGCCTGCTGGATGTTTTCAGTAAGCTCAGGCCTTAGCGGATGCAAAAGTCATCTACTCTGATTCGCAGCGTCATGACCATGCCCTCCTCCGAATCGTACTTGGTATGGCATCCCATGACCTTGTGGATCTCGGTGCCGTTTATCTTGACGGAGAAGCCCCGATATTCGGGGTGGAGCTCGACCTTGTTCGCCGGGGCTGCCTCGACCGGCTTTTTGGGCGCGAAGAGCATAGACGTAACTCCTTTCTTTTCTCTTGAAGCTCAGTATACCCCTGAAACGCAGACCTGACCGTTATAAAATGCAAAAACGCCCCGGTGCTGGAACACCGAGAGCGTTTCAATAGCAGCTTGCCCACGAAGTGGAACAATGCAGAGCTACACGGCTGTATTGTACCACCATCGGGCAGGCTTGTCAAAGTGTACCCTGATGGAGGTAGTAAAAATATGGGAATGACAAAAAAGAAACCCGTCCGCCGGGTGAGCATCAACCGCCGGGTCGGCCTGCCGAAGCCCCGTGTCTTCTATGGAAAGACCAAAGCCGAGGCAGAACGCAAGTATCAGCAGGCGGTGCAGGACTATCAGCTGGAATGCTTGTCGCCAAAAGAAAGGCGCTACACCTACCGGCAGATAGCCACAGCCTACGAAGATTATATTACCGGGCCGCTGCACCCCATCCGCAAGGGGACCGTCAATGCCTACCGTCTTCACATCAAGCCTACCCGGGAGTATTTCGGCGACACCGTGATGAACGACATCGACGCACAGGCGGTGCGCGGTTATCTGGAAAGGATGAAGGTAGCAGGGAAGAGCAAGCATACCATCGCAAATGCGCGGGGCGTCATCTCCTGCATCTTTTCCTATTGGTGCGCGGAGTACCACGGCACCAACAATCCGGCGCTGCTGGCTAAGCTGCCCTCCGGGATGCAGTATGGCCGTCGGAAAGAACCCACCGAAGAACAGCGCAGGCTCATCAACGCCCACTCCGAGGGCTGCGGCTTCTGGGCGTGGCTGTTCGAGTATACGGGGCTGCGGATGGGCGAGGCCAACGGCCTGCGCTGGCAGGATGTGGACCTGGCTGCGGGTACGATCACCCCGATGCAGGCGATGCCGTGGTATAAGAACCAGCCCTATAAAGAAAAACTGAAAACGGAAAATGCTTACCGGAGCATCCCCATCCTGTCGCCGCTGCGGCCCCTGCTTGAGGCAGGCAAGGCAGCACACCGCCCCGAGGATTATGTTATGTCCGGTGCGGATACGCCGCTCACCCAGTGCCAGTACCGGCGGCGGTGGGTCGTGTACTGCCGTCAGCTGGGTCTCTGTGAGAGCTACATGGCGAAATATAAAGTGCCGGCCACCTCGCTGACGCCCGCCCATACCGCCGAGCGCTTGGAGTACAAGCCGCTGGTGACGGCCCACCAGTTCCGGCACCTGTTCGCCACGAACCTGTTTTACGCCGGCGTCCCGGACATGGTGGCCCAGCGGCTTCTGGGCCACGCTGACATCATGACCACCCGGCGGGTCTACCAGCATATCCGGGAGGCCGAGGACGCCAAATATACGGCCCAGCTGGACGCGTATGTGAGCGGTGTACACTGAGCTGCACCCTGCAAAATCATAGCATGACAAAGCCCCTGTCGCGGAGAACATCCGAGGCAGGGGCGTTTTTCATACGCCATGCTCCGCGGAAGGTGCTTTTTTCCTTGGATTGGTGACTACTTTTTGCATACGTTTATCATACGCAACCGGGCAGAATCCCGCAGTATCTGGCAGTATTCGACATTTCGTAAAAAGAAAAAATCCACGATGCTTCGAATTTTTATCGACTCATCGTGGATTCTTCATCATGCGGGAGAAGGGGGTCGAACCCTCACTCCGTTGGAACTGGTGCCTAAAACCAGCGCGTCTGCCATTCCGCCACTCCCGCACGGAAACTTTATTTATAGTAGCAAGATTCGCCGCAAAAGTCAACTGCCGAAGGATAATTCCCTCTTTGCGTCCGCATAATAACCCCAAAAACAGCGAGGGAGGCCATGGGCGTGAAGAGAATGCAGCGGGCGAAGCTTGCGGCGGCATATCTGCTGCTGGCTCTGGCGGCAGCTTTGGGCTGGCTGTACAGCTGTCTGCCGGACCGGGTCTATCTGGAGCCGGGACAAGCCTTATATCTTCCCCGCTTTGCATGGGTCGAGCCACAGCGTGGCCATGGGAGCCAGAATGTTGCCAGCACCCGGGCGGTGGGCAGCTACCAGACGACGCTGACGCTGGGCGGGTGGCTCCCCATCAAGACCATCCGGGCGGTGGTGACAGAGCGGCCCAGAGTGACCGTCTGCGGTACACCGTTCGGCGTCAAGATGTTCTCCGAAGGAGCGCTCATCGTGGGATTTTCGGAGATCGGGCAGGCTGACGGCGGGACATCGAATCCCGCCAAGGAGGCCGGGCTTCGCCTCGGTGACCGGGTCATCTGCATCGGGCAGACCCGCACCGAGAGCAATGACGCCGTAAAGGAAGCCCTGGACGCTGCCGAGGGGCAGTCCGTGGAGGTCGTGTATATCCGCAGCGGTGAGCAGAAGCTGACTGCCCTGACCCCGGTGTGGGACGATGCTGCCGGGCAGTGGCGGGCCGGAATGTGGGTGCGGGACTCCTCCGCCGGTGTGGGTACACTGACCTTCGCCGACGAGGAGCTCGGCGTATTTGCGGGACTGGGCCACCCCATCAGCGACAGCGACACCGGCGAAAACGTCGCCCTGCGCAGCGGCGAGATCGTTCCCTGCGAGATAACCGGCTGCAGTGCCGGAACGGCTGGAAGCCCCGGTGAGTTAAAGGGCCATTTCCTGAGCGCCCACGCCATCGGCACCATCCGCATCAACGGCGAGAACGGCGTCTACGGCACGACGCGCACCCACTTCTCGGGCCAGCTGCGGGAGATCGCGTTCGCGCAGGAAGTCGTCACCGGCCCCGCTGAGATATGGGCCACCATCGAGGGGGAAACGCCCCGCGCTTACCGCATCCAGATCGAGCGGGTCAGCGACGCCGACCCCCGCCGGAATCTGGTCATCCGGGTGACCGACCCTTCGCTTCTGTCTGCGACCGGCGGCATCGTGCAGGGCATGAGCGGAAGCCCCATTCTCCAAAATGGGCGCCTCGTGGGTGCTGTGACCCATGTTCTGGTCAATGACCCCACTCGTGGCTACGGGATTTTCGCCCAGACGATGCTCGAACAGGCAAAAAACGCCGTTCAAAACGGTGCCGAAGCGCAGACTGCAGAATGAACAAGAAAATTTTTGCGAAAATTCCAGAAAATGTAAAAATTTCCTGTTGCAATCCATGGTAAATTATGGTAAAATCTAGACTGTAAAGGGAACTGCACACATTGGAGGATAGTACGATGGATAAAGTAAGATTTTTGATGTCAGATACCAGTGCGGACGTTACGGCAGCCTGCCGAGAGGCGCTGGAGCAAAAAGGCGTGGAAGTGACCGTCGTGGAAAAAGACGGCCTTCAGATTTTGCAGAAGATGCTTGTGGTGCGGCCGCAGGTGGTTTTGCTGGATGCCTTCATGCCCGGGCTGGATGCTCTGGCCGTCAAGCAGAAATATGTCGCCGCCGGCGAAACGCACACCACGTTTTTCGTCACCGGCGCCTTCCAGAGCGAGGAAATGGTCCAGGAGCTGCTGGATGAGGGCTTCGCCTACTACTTTGTCAAACCCTTCGACGAGAATGTCCTTGCCAGCCGGGTGCTCAAAGTCGCCCACGGCCACCAGAAGCGGCTTATCACGGCCAGCGTGGACAGCGACGAGCTGAAGGTCACGGACATTCTGCATCAGATCGGCGTCCCTGCCCACATCAAAGGCTACCAGTTCCTGCGGGATGCCATCCTGCTCACCATGAACGAGCCGGAGTACATCAACGCCGTCACCAAGCGCCTGTACCCGGAGATCGCCAAGAAAAACGGCACCACCGCCAGCCGGGTAGAGCGGGCCATCCGCCACGCCATCGAGGTGGCATGGGACCGTGGCGATGTGGATACCCTGAATAGCTACTTCGGCTACACCATCCACAACCTGCGCGGCAAGCCCACCAACTCGGAGTTCATCGCGATGATTGCGGATAAGATGCGTCTGGATAAGCGGCAGCAGGCGGGTTGAAAAGAATATTTTTCTGCGTCATTTCCTTGTGGCATTTTTCATTGATTGCCGGGTGAGAAATTATAAATTACGGTTCCCTCATAATATGGTAATAACAGGCCTCCTGCATTGGAAAATCGATGCAGGAGGCCTGTTTTCTGTGCAAAAGTGATCGTTGGCGGATCAGCACGGCCGCCCGCAGACGGCAAGCGATCAGCCAGGAGGACTGCCATCACAACTTGACGAAAAATGCAAGAATCTCTATACTATAGAAGAGAATAAACAAAGAAGGGAATGGATCGATCCCCTCATGCTGAAGATCGCATTTTGTGACGACGAGATCCAGGAGACCAGACGGCTGGAAGCTCTGCTGGAAGAATATGCTGCTGACCGCGGGCAGGACTTTGTCCATACGTCTTATCAAAGCCCGGTCGAGCTGATGGCGGAGGTGGAGAAGGGAACGCGCTTCGACATCATCCTGCTGGATGTCCTGATGCCGGGCGAAAACGGGATGGCTGCGGCCCGGGAGATACGGGAATATGACTCGAATGTGAAGATCATCTTCCTTACTTCAAGCACGGAGTTTGCGGTGGAATCCTACGCGGTGGATGCATGGTATTACCAGCTCAAGCCCATCCGGAGAGAGGACTTTTTCCGCCTGATGGACTCGGCCTGTGCGGCCTGCACCAGGGAGCAGAAGCACAGCCTCATCCTCCGGAGCAAGAGCGGCATCGTCCGCCTGGAGCTGGAAGAGCTGGTCTACTGCGAGGTGATGGGGCGGACGCTCACGTTTCACCTGAACAACGGCGTCGTGCTGGAAAGCATGGGCCGGCTGGACGACCTCTGCGACCAGCTCGTGGAATACCCGAATTTCCTCCGTCCCCACCGCTCCTTCCTGATCAATATGGAGTATATCGCCAACATCGCAGCCCGCTCCATCACGATGCAGGACGGAGCCGTGGTGCCGCTGCCCCACGGGAAGTATTCGGAAACGAAGGACCGCTACCTGAGCTATATTTTTGACCGAAAGCAGGTGGTCATGGAGTGAACGCTCTTACTGTACCAAACGGCGTTGCCGTGGCGCTCTTTGGCATCGCACTCTCGGCGGCGTTCTGTGACATCCACTGGACGAAGAAGAACCGCATCATATTGGCGGTCGGCTCAGCAGCCATGCTCCTGATGCAGGCGCTCATTACTTATATGGATAGCTGGACGGCGATGCAGGAGGCGTATCCGCTTACCACCCATCTGCCGCTTACCATCATCCTCAGCGTCCTCAGCGGAAAATGGCTCTGGCCCACCATCTCGGTGCTGGCGGCATATCTGTGCTGTCAGCTCCGGCGCTGGGTGGCACTGCTGGTCATTGCGATGGTACCGGGCATCGACTGGCTGCAGCCCGCCGTCGAGATTGTGGTCACG
>ENA-OPSN01000847-OPSN01000847.1-human-gut-metagenome-genome-assembly--contig:-NODE-847-length-14885-cov-3.056440_pt1 | contig 14885 bp, 9 predicted proteins | sample MGYA00241808_ERZ501907 | MGnify/ENA primary metagenome ERZ501907 (study PRJEB25962, sample SAMEA2042218) | human gut metagenome | biome: human gut; feature: human-associated habitat; material: faeces...
GATGATACGTTTGGACTTGATGGCATTGGCGGCAGCCATTGTAATCTCGTTCTGATGCCGAGCATTGCTGTCTGTTTCCGGAACAAGGTACATCTTCAAGTACTCGTATGACCTTTTACCGTTCCGGTATATATCCAGATACAAACTCTTGCAGCCGTCAGCCAAATCTTTTGTCCGAAGGCGGATAGGTTCCTTTACTTTTTTAGGCTTCTTTACTCGTGGCATAACTGTGTCCTTTCATTTGTTGTTTTCCTATCGCAAATATACAAATAAAAACCGAAACCAAGAAACAAACAAGAAACAAAAATGTACCTAAAAACAACAAAAGTAATGAAAGTACAGAAAACAACTGAAAACTCAAATATCTATTTAAACCATTGATATAAAGCCTATTTATATATATTTATTTGGATTTTATTTTCAATCAATATGCGTATAGTTCTTTATTGGGAAAAGTGAGGATAAAGCTGCTTCCTTTGCCTACTTCCGATTTTACATTGATACTTCCTTCATGTAGAGTCATTATTTGCTTACATAAACTTAATCCGATACCCGAACCGGATGTTTTGGTAGTAAAGAAAGGAACAAATATTTTATCCAGCACATCGGGCAGAATGCCTTCTCCATTGTCAGATATCGTTAATGCAGTGTTTCCGGCAGAGAGTTTTTTTACTTTTACCTGAATATTTTTATCAAGTTTCCGATTACATGCTTCGCGAGCGTTCTTCAGCAGATTGATAAGAACTTGTTCTATTTGTGTCCGGTCTGCATTTAATTTCAATTCGGGTGAGGGAGCTTCAAACTGAAACTCTTCTTCCGGAAATAACTTTTTTAAGTCCGTGAATAATTCTGCAACAGAAATCTGTGTGCGGATAGGAGTAGGGATTCGTGTCAGGCGGCGATAGTTCTCTACAAATTCCAGTAATCCTTTACTTCTCCTGTGAATGGTCTGCATGGCTTGCAGCATAACAGAATATTCTTTCTCTCCGGGTTGGCTGGGAATTCCTCTTTCACTTAATGTTTCTGAAAGTGAGATGATAGGTGTGATAGAGTTCATGATTTCATGAGTCAGTACACGTATTAGCTTTTGCCAGGCCTCCATTTCATTGCGTTCCAGTACCGAATGAATATTTTTTAAGCTGATCAACTGCTGTTCTCTTCCTTGAGTGGCAAATGTGGTACATGAGACGGCCATTTCCAGCACAGTATTATTCTGTTCGATACGAATAACTGGTGTATCACTGGTAGCAGAAGCTTTCAGTAAACTCTCCGGTAACTGCGATATTTGTCCTAAATGAGTGACGGCTGCCTGATTCATCCATTCTATATGCCCGGCTTTGTCGGCAACAAGTACTGCCGTATCTACCTTATTCAATAAGTTTTCGTAGTATTGGTGTTTAATCTCTTCTGCCAGTAACTTTCCCCGAAAGTCTTTTAAAGTATCCGAAAGTTCCTCCGCCCATTCATTCATTATTTTATTTTTGAAAGGCGGGTGAAAAGTTTGCATCATATCATTATAGCGAAGTCCGTCTGTCAGCCGTCGCAAAAGAGCAATTTGTTTGAACTGCATGCGGTAGAGATGCACGGCGGTAATTATCAGCAATATCATGCAAATAGTAGTACTGAACCATAACTGTTTTTGAAATAACAGATAGCTACCGATAGAAAGCAATACTATCAATAAAATGTGTAAAACCACTCTGATTGCAAATCGTTTCATAAGCCTAGTTTTTCAAGTTTGCGATATAAGGCAAAACGGGTAATACCTAAATATTCGGCAGCACGGGAAATATTCCCTTCACTAAGTTTCATGGCTTTTTCAATGGTTTGTCGTTCAATTTGTTCCAGGTTCAAAACGGTCTCTTCCTCCTTCTTTTGTTTGGGGGTAGCGTGGAATTGGAAGTTTTCGGGTTTTAATAAAGAACCGTCTCCCAAGATTACTACACGTTCCATCGTATGTTGCAACTCCCGCACATTGCCTGGCCATGTATATTTCAGCAGTTTGTTTTTGGCTTCTCGTGTCAGACCGCGCATTTCCTTTTTATATTTGCGTGCGTAGCGGTCCAGAAAATATTCGGCGAGCAGAATAACATCATTTCCACGTTCGCGTAGCGGTGGGATATGTATTTCAATTGTATTAATACGGTATAGTAAGTCCTGACGGAAGCTTCCTTCATCTACCATGCGGCGAATGTCTGCATTTGTGGCACAAATCAGGCGGACATCAATAGGCACGGCTTGTGTACTTCCCAAACGGCTGATCTGGCGCTTTTCGATAGCTGTAAGCAGCTTCGACTGCATGGGAAGTGAAAGATTGCCGATTTCATCCAAAAATAAAGTGCCATTGGTGGCCACCTCCATCCGGCCAGCCTTTGACTTTTTGGCATCGGTGAAAGCGCCTTTTTCAAATCCGAATAGTTCGCTTTCGAATAATTGTTCGGGGATACTTCCCAGGTCGATGGTTACAAATGGCTTGCCGTATCGCGGTGAACAGCGGTACAGGAGTCTGGCAATTACGTCTTTGCCGGTTCCGTTTTCGCCCAGAATCAGAATGTTGGCATCCGTGTTGCTTAGCTTGTTGATGGTTGTGAAGACTTCCTGCATAGCGGGAGATTCGCCGATAATATCTCCTTCCGGAGAACTTTGACCGCTGAGTACTTCTACTTGTTCTTTTAAGATAGTAACTTCTCGCTGAGATTGACGCAACCGTATACCGGAGGTTAACGTTGCCAATAGTTTTTCTTTTTCCCACGGCTTGGGAATAAAATCTGTCGCACCGGCTTTAATCGCTCGTACAGCTTTATCCGTATCTGCGTATGCTGTCATAAAAATGACAATAGCTTGCGGATCGATTAGCAATATTTGTTTCAAACTTTCAAACCCTTCCTGTCCGCTAATAGCATCGCGGCTGAAATTCATATCCAATAAAATAAGATCGGGCTGGAAGGTCGTCATAAAATGTTCGATACGGTCGGGAGTAGTGGCTACTTTTATCTTTTCCGTATAAGGCTCCAGCAACAGGTTAAGAGCGAAGAGTACATCTTCGTTGTCGTCTACTATAAGTATCTTACCTAATTTGTTTACTTCTTCCATATCTCAGTAATCTGTTAGATTCGTCGTTTTTCATTCATACTTTTGATGGATGTTATGTTCCAAGGGCAAAGATATAGATAATAATCATGTGCTGTATGTGCGATTGCGCACTAAATTTGTGCGTATCTGCACACATGTTGTTATGACTGTTAAATCGTATATTGCTGATATATAGAGTGATATAGCAATGGCATAGGTTTTGAATAGCAAATAGTAAATAAAACGAAGAATGAACCTGAGAATAATCTATATAACTATTGGAATTTTGTCGACAAGATTACTGGCTGCTCAAAATCAAACCATGGAGTTGACTTTGGAACAAGTGGTGAATATGGCACGGCTAGAATCTCCCGATGCACAGACTGCCCGTCACAGTTTCCGGTCTTCTTACTGGAACTATAAATATTATCGTGCTAATTATTTGCCTTCTTTGAATTTATCATCCGATCCCAACCTTAATCGTGCTATTAATAAAATAACGATGGGAGATGGTTCGGTTAAGTTTGTCGAACAGAATTTGTTGAATACAGACCTCACTTTGAATCTTTCACAAAACATCCCTTGGACCGGAGGTTCTCTCTTTCTTGAAACTTCTGCCCAGCGTATGGATTTATTTAGCGAACATAAATATTCGTGGCAAACTTCACCCGTGATGATAGGATATCGTCAGTCTCTTTTTGGTTACAATAGTCTGAAATGGGATAAACGCATTGAACCGGTGCGCTATCAGGAGGCAAAGAAGAGTTATGTGGAGACATTAGAATTGGTTTCTGCCAATGCGATTAATAAATTCTTCGCATTGGCCACTGCACAAAGTAATTATGACATTGCTTCTTTTAATTATGCCAATGCCGATACATTATATCGCTATGCCCAAGGGCGTTATAATATAGGTACGATTACAGAGAATGAAATGCTGCAACTGGAACTCAATCGCTTGACAGAAGAAACAAATCGTATGAATGCCCGTATCGAAATGGATAATTGTATGCAGGAACTCCGTTCTTATCTGGGTATACAAGAAGACCGTGAGCTTCGTGTACGTATCAGTCCGCAGGTTCCGGATTTCAGTGTCAATCTGAATGAAGCACTGGCATTGGCGTACGAAAACAGTCCGGACATTCAAACGATGAAACGTCGGAAACTGGAAAGTGAAAGTGCCGTGGCAAGAGCCCGTTCTAATGCAGGTTTGAAAGCAGACATATATCTTCGTTTCGGTTTGACGCAGACTGCCGATAACCTGCCGGATGCTTATCGGAATCTGCTGGATCAACAATATGTTAGCCTGAGTATCTCTCTTCCTATTTTAGATTGGGGACGCGGTAAAGGGCAGGTGCGGGTAGCGCGTTCTAACCGTGACCTGGTTTATACTCAGGTGGAACAAAACCGGACGGATTTTGAACTGAATATCCGCAAATTAGTGAAACAATTTAATCTGCAGACACAGCGGGTGCGTATTGCCGCCCGCACAGACGAAACGGCTCAACGAAGAAATGAAGTTGCCCGTAAGCTTTATATATTGGGGAAGTCTACCATCCTCGACTTAAATGCTTCTATTTCAGAAAAAGATAGTGCCCGCCGTAATTATGTTTCGGCTTTATACAATTACTGGAGTTTATACTATACGCTCCGCAGTATGACACTTTATGATTTCGAACGGAATGAACAGCTGACAGAGGATTATAATCTTCTTATTGAATAGAAAATTAATGATTGAATATATAACCAATAAAAACACAAAATACCATATAAGATCATGGATATAAAATTAGAAAAGAAACCGTGGTACATTCGTTATAGATACTATCTGATGGGAGGTCTTTTATTTGCCGCCTTTCTGGGTTATGTAGTTATCTTGTCATTAGGTCCCCGAAAATTGCGTATTGACGCCGAGAATGTTCAGATAGCGGAAGTCAAAGAGGATAATTTTATGGAATATGTAGATGTAGAAGGACTGATTCAGCCGATATTGACCATTAAAGTCAACACCCGTGAAGCAGGAAGCGTTGAAAGCATCGTTGGCGAGGAAGGAAGTCTGCTTCAGCAGGGAGATACCATTCTTATCCTTTCCAATCCGGATTTGCTTCGCAGCATTGAAGACCAGCGTGACGAATGGGAGAAGCAAATGATTACCTATCAGGAACAGGAGATAGAGATGGAGCAGAAGAGCCTTAACTTGAAGCAACAAGCTCTGACGAACAGTTACGAGCTGGAACGACTGAAAAAGAGCATAGCCCTTGATCGGGAAGAATTTCAAATGGGAGTAAAGAGTAAGGCACAACTGCAAGTTGCTGAGGATGAGTATAACTATAAGCAGAAAAACGCAGCCTTGCAACAAGAAAGTTTGCGACATGATTCTGCCGTTACGATGATTCGTAAAGAGTTGATTCGCAATGATCGGGAACGGGAACGCAAAAAATATGAACGTACTCACGAGCGATTGGATAATCTGGTGGTGACGGCTCCTGTAAAAGGACAACTTAGCTTTGTCAGAGTTACTCCGGGCCAACAGGTTTCTTCCGGTGAAAGCATTGCTGAAATAAAGGTACTCGATCAATATAAGATACATACTTCGCTTAGCGAATATTATATTGACCGGATAACTACCGGGCTTCCGGCCACTGTCAATTATCAGGGAAAGAAATACCCGTTGAAAATAACGAAAGTGGTACCTGAGGTAAAAGATCGTATGTTTGATGTTGATCTGGTCTTTACGGGGGATATGCCCGATAATGTGCGGGTTGGTAAGAGTTTCCGTGTGCAGATAGAACTGGGGCAACCGGAACGGGCGCTCATTATTCCACGCGGCAATTTTTATCAGTCCACGGGAGGACAATGGATTTATAAAGTGAACGCTTCGAGGACAAAAGCGATCCGTGCACCATTAAGTATTGGTCGCCAGAATCCGCAGCAATACGAAATTACAGAAGGTTTACAACCGGGAGATTGGGTAATTACGACGGGATATGATACCTTTGGCGATGCGGAGGAGTTGGTATTAAATTAATAACTCGGACACGATTTTAATATATTATGATAAAGTTTTATTTTAAAGTAGTATTTAGAAACTAGTGGAAGCACAAGATAAGGAATGAATGCTATAATTTTTTAAATATACTATTATGATCAGAACTATTAATTTACAGAAGATTTTCAAGACCGAAGAGGTAGAAACTTGGGCATTGAATAATGTGAGCATCGAAGTGAAACAGGGTGAGTTCGTTGCCATTATGGGACCTTCCGGTTGTGGAAAGTCAACATTACTCAATATTCTTGGACTATTGGACAATCCGACAGGAGGAGAGTATTACCTGAATGGAACCGAAGTATCCAAATATACAGAATCTCAGCGCACCAGTCTTCGCAAAGGGGTAATCGGTTTCGTTTTTCAGAGTTTCAATCTGATAGATGAATTGAATGTCTATGAAAACATTGAATTGCCTCTGCTCTACATGGGTATCTCAGCTTCCGAACGTAAAAAGAGAGTGGAGACTGCCATGGAACGAATGGCTATTACTCATCGTAGCAAACATTTCCCCCAACAATTGTCAGGTGGTCAGCAGCAACGTGTCGCTATCGCCCGTGCAGTAGTTGCCAACCCTAAATTGATCCTTGCCGATGAGCCTACCGGTAATCTGGATTCAAAGAATGGCAAAGAAGTGATGGGACTATTGAGTGAGTTGAATAAAGAAGGAACCACCATTGTTATGGTGACACACTCACAGCACGATGCAGGTTATGCCGACCGTATCATTAATTTGTTTGATGGTCAGGTAGTAACGGAAGTCAGCATGTAATATATTGAATAAGGTATCATGATAAAACACTATTTGAAAGTAGCCTTTCGCAATTTGGCAAAATACAAGACACAGACCCTTGTCAGTATCATTGGATTAGCTGTCGGTTTCACTTGTTTTGCGCTGTCTGTCTTATGGATTCGTTATGAAATGACTTACGACACTTTCCATGAGGGAGCCGACCGTATCTATATGGTACGTGCGCATTATACTGATTCTCCGGGTAGCATATTCAATTCCACTCCTTACCCTTTATCGAGTTATTTGCAGGAGAAAATGCCGGAGATTGAAGCTGCTGCTTCCACTTCCATATATCGGGAAATGAAATTTCGTATGGGAGATAATGAGCACGAAGTAGTAATGGCTGCGGCAGATTCTGTTTTCATGAACTTTTTCAATATACAGTTGCTGAAAGGTACGGTCAACTTCCTGAAGGAGAATGACCCGGAAATTGCTATTACAGAGGAGTTTGCCCGAAAACTTTTCGGTAATGAAGAAGATGCTTTGGGAAAAGAAGTGGAGCTGAACGGACGTTCCCGTAAGATAGGTGCCATTGTGAGCGGATGGTCCCGTCATTCTAATATACCATACAGTGTATTGGTTTCGGCAAGACATTATCCACGTTGGGGCAGCAAAGGAGAACAGTTGTTTGTTCGTGTTCGTGCAGGAGTGGACAGGGATACTTTTCAAAAGAAGATAGATAGCATCGATTTGTTGAATATCCCCAAGGAAAGTGAACTCTCGAAACTGCTGATAACACCTGTTTCAGCTTTGCGTTATTCGGATTATGTTTCCAAAGTAGATGTCGTCATTTCTTTCAGTTATATCTTTTACTTCTCATTGGCAGGCGGATTGGTTATCATCTGTTCGTTATTCAATTACCTGACGCTTTATATCAGTCGGCTCTGCATGCGCAGTCGTGAGATGGCACTTCGTAAAGTAAATGGTGCGAGTAATGCCTCCTTGTCGGTTCAGTTTGGCATTGAACTGTTCCTGATTTTATGCATTGCCCTGCTATGCGGACTGTTAATGATAGAACTGAGTATGTCCCGATTCCTGAATTTTACGCAGATAGAGGCTGGTTCCTACTACGGGGAGATTATGGTGTATCTTCTGGTTGTAATCATCTTGTCTTTCCTGTTTGCGCAGATTCCGTTATCTTATTTTCGTCGTCGGACGTTGCAGGAAGCGATCAAAGGGAAGGTGGTAACTGCCAGACCTTATTTGTTTCGTAAGATAGGAATCATCATGCAGTTGGTTGTCAGTCTTGCTTTTATCTTTTGTACGGTTGTCATGATGAAGCAGCTTTATTTTCTGAAGAATACGGATTTAGGGATGGAGCGTCATAATATTGGCAATGTAGCCTTGTGGAATGGAGACATTAAGCAATGGCCGGGAAAGATAGCGGCTTTGCCTATGGTAACGGAGACTTTGCCTCCTTCATATTTCCCGATTATTCCTACAGGACCGATGATGTATGTCGAGATAAACAACTGGGATGATTCGCCGAAAGTGGTGGAAGAAGCTGTAACTGTCGGCATGCTACCTGGCAAAGAAGAGTTCTTTCAATTCTATGATTTGAAATTACTTGAAGGGGAGTTTATATCAGACAAGAATCAAGGAAATGAAGTTGTGATAGATGAGAATACGTGCCACAAGTTTGGGTGGAAACAAGCTTTGGGCAAAAGCTTCTATTATGAGCAGAATGGTCAACACCGTGGATACAAGGTCGTTGGAGTAGTCAGGAACTTAAGTTACCGGCCTCCTACGAGTGAACCCGGGCTGGTTGCCTTTCAGCATCCTAAAGCACAAGAATATCTGTTGAATCGTGCCAGCATTCTTTTTAAATTTAGAGAAGGTATGTGGAATGAATGTCGTGCGGCTATAGAGAAGCTGCACAAAGAAGAATTTCCGAATGCCTATATGCGGTTGTTCAATGAAGAAGAGGAATACAATAAACATCTCCGCTCTGAAGATGCACTGATGAAGCTGTTGGGTTTTGTATCGTTGGTTTGCGTTATTATTTCTGTATTCGGAGTTTTCTCATTGGTGACGCTCTCTTGTGAACAACGACAAAAAGAAATAGCTATACGAAAGGTGAATGGAGCACAAATTCGTCATATCCTCCATCTGTTTTTCCGGGAATATTTATTGTTGCTGATCATTGCTGCTGTTATTGCATTCCCTGTAGGATACGCTGTGATGAGGAAATGGATTGATAATTATGTAAGGCAAACGGCAATAGATGGCTGGATATACATAGGTATCTTTGTGGTGGTAGCTATTATTCTTTTACTTAGCATCATCTGGAGAGTATGGAAAGCTGCCCGCCAAAATCCGGCAGAAATAATCAAAAGCGAATAACATAAACACAATGCTATGATATATCATTATTTGAAAATAGCTTTTCGTAATCTGATAAAGTACAAAACGCAGAGTATCGTAAGTATTGTCGGTCTGGCAATTGGTTTTACCTGTTTTGCGTTATCAGTGCTGTGGATACGTTATGAAATGACGTATGATGACTTTCATGAGGGATCAGAACGCATCTACTTGGCAGGCAATAAATTTGCATTGCAGGGAGATGGCTTTTCTTATCTTTCATCCAGTTTATTGGCAGATTATTTGGATAAGAACTGCCCGGAGGTGGAGAAAGCATGTCATGTGATGGCGGGTTCTGAAGCGGAGCCGGTACTATATCAGAAGACAGAGTATCAGATGATGCAGTTAAATGTCGATTCCAGCTTTGTCTCTATGTTCAACATAACTGTGTTGAATGGAGATAATCAGTTAAGGCTGGGAAAGAACCAGATTGCTATAACTGATAAAGCGGCCAAACGAATATTCGGAGATGAATTACCAATTGGCAAGCAAATAACCTTACCGGAAAATGATCATGCGGAAATGACAATTGTCGCGGTTGTGAAGTCGTGGGAAGGGCACTCTATATATCCTTTTGATATTCTACTACCTTATCCAGACTGGGAAGCACATTGGGGAAGGCAGCAATGTCATACTCTTTTCCGTGTTTACCCCGATACCGACATAAAAGCGTTGGAACAGAGACTGGCAGAATATAAGGTACAACAAGATTCGCATGAGCAGACCATATCTACTCCTATCGCTCTCTTGTCAACATTACGAAGTACTCATCCACAAGAAAATGTGAATGTCAAGTTGAATCATGTGCGTCTTTTTGCATGTATTGGGGTTTTAGTTATCATCTGTGGACTATGCAATTATTTAACGATGCTGATTACCCGTATTCGGATGCGTAAACGTGAATTGGCATTGAGAAAAGTGAACGGGGCTTCCAATGCCGGCCTGTTGTCATTGCTCCTTTCTGAATTGATATTGTTACTTGTTATATCATCGGGCATAGGAGCTATGTTGCTCGAACTGATCCTGCCTGTTTTTAAACGCTTGTCGCAGATTGACGAGAGTACTTCATTTTTCTATGGTGAAGTAAGTCTGTATATCCTGTCGTTGCTTGTGATGACAACGGGAATTGCTGCCATATTTGTATACTATGCCAACAAACGGACTTTGCTTGACAGTATCAGACACAAATCAAATCTTCATCTTTCCGGTTGGTTTTATAAAGCAAGTATTTTGTTTCAACTCTTTATTAGTATCGGTTTTGTATTTTGCACTTTGGTCATGATGAAGCAGTTAAACTATCTGTTGAATTCTAATGAGCTCGGACTGGAAAGGCATAATGTAGGAGTAATTGGTTCTACTTATGGATTTGAGAATGTTCCGTTTGAGAAAATACTGGATCAGATGCCTGATATCACAGAACGTCTGTATGGCTTTTATACTCCTATCCCTAAAATGATATTTTCTACACATGAAGTAAATGAATGGGAAGGTCAAGCAGATAAAGAACAGCGCGTAAATGTAGAAAGTGAAACAATCAATCAGGAATTTGCAGACTTTTTCCAGGTCGGACTTATTGAAGGCAGTATGCTGGATGAGAAAGACGGAAAAGAGGCGGTTGTAGTGAATGAGTCTGCTGTAAAGGCTTTCGGATGGAATCAGCCGATAGGAAAGAAAATACGTATGGGCATTGATGAGGTATGTACGGTAAAGGGAGTTATTAAGGATATCTGTTATAATGCTCCCATACATCCGGTGACTCCCGCTGTTTTCTCTTTGGGTAGTAATAAGGATAGAGGGAATTTCATTTTTAAGTTTAAGGAAGGTACATGGGATACCGTTTCTAAAAAACTAAAAGAAGAGGCACATAAGGTCAATCCGAATGCAGACCTATTTCTGATTAATATGGAAGAGAGGTATAACGATTTTATGAAGTCGGAAAATACGATGATTAAGTTGCTGAGTGTTGTTTCTTTTATCTGTATCATCATTGCCGTATTTGGTATATTTTCCTTAGTGACGTTATCATGCGAACAGCGCCGGAAAGAAATTGCTATTCGGAAAGTAAACGGTGCAAGTGTAAAGGTTATTTTGAATTTATTCTTTAAAGAGTATCTGATTCTCCTTATCATTTCGTCATTCACGGCCTTCCCATTAGGCTACCTCATTATGAAACACTGGCTTGAAGGATATGTAAAGCAGACGCCGATAAGCTTTTGGATGTATGGAGGAATATTTGCCGGTATGCTACTTATTATATTTCTTAGCATCATCTGGAGAGTATGGAAAGCCGCCCGCCAAAATCCGGCAGAAGTAATCAAGAGCGAATAACATCATTATTAAATAAAAGTAATATGAAGAACCAATTGTCTGCTATCAGGACTTTATTCCGCTTCAGAACTTATACGATGATTAATATTATCGGGCTTGCAGTCAGTGTGGCTGCAACGCTGATAATAGTACGCTATATTCATCAGGAACTGACAGTTGATCGCTTCTGTAAAAATTTGGATCAACTGTCTATATTGACAGTGCAATGGAGTAATGGTAATGCTTCAATCATCGACAATACAGACTGGAATCATGATCCTAACTTTATAGATCCTTTGAAGAATCCGGAGATAGAGGCATATACCTATTGTGTCTCTTTTGAAGATGATTTTATTATGGTTGATAACCACCGTTATCTGGCTAATGTTTTGGTAACGGATAGTGTCTTTCTGAAGTTGATGGATTATCCGGTGATCTCCGGAATTAAGTCCATTCAAAAACCGGATGATGTGATCATTACCCGAAAATATGCCCGGCATCTCTTCGGAGATGAAGATCCGTTAGGTAAACAATTAACTTCTTCAGTCGGCACTACGCTTACCATTCGGGGAATCATTGATGAACCGAGTACAAAATCTTCTCTGTCATTTGATCTGATAGCTCCTGTTGATCAGGGAGAATATGTAAGTTGGAGCCGAATGGGATTTTGCATAGTACGTTTGACGAATGGAACAGACGTTACAAAGTATAATGAAAAGATATCTAAACCGCAGTCATTGTTTTGCTTTGGCAGTTCACCTATACAGTATAAACTACTTCCTTTGAAGGAGTTGTATTTTAATAAAACAGTGCGTTCGACGTCAGCAGCTTTTATGCGGGGAAATAAAGACCATGTAACTGTATTGTCTGTGGTGGCTTGTATGTTACTTTTAGTAGGTATTTTTAATTTTATCAACATTTATACCGTTATCGTTTTAAAGCGGGCACGTGAATTTGGGGTTAAGAAGGTGTATGGAGCAAGTAGTCTCCGGATATTTACTCAGATATATGCAGAGAATGTATGTATGGTTGCTGTTGCTTTATTGATTATTTGGATGCTGATAGAAGTAACTGCCGGTTTATTCGCATCGGTATATGCTATTCCTGTGAAATCTGATATATTATTCGACTTATCTCTGTCTTTGGCTCTGTTATTTGGGTTGCCTTTAGTCACGTCTGTTTTCCCTTTTTTACGTTATAATTATTCTTCTCCAATCACTTCTTTGCGTTCTGTAAGTGTTGGAGGGCATTCGATTATTTCCCGTGTCATATTCCTGTTTGTCCAGTATGTGATTACTTTTAGCCTGATAGTGATTGCACTGTTCTTTGTCCGCCAATTATATACGATGCTTCATGCAGACTTGGGATATCAGACAAAAAATATCATATCGGCTCAGTTCCTTTCACATGAAACGATGAATAAAGCATATGCGAGTGATGAAGAATGGCAAAAAGCACATGATTTGGAGCAGCATAAAGAACAAATCATTAAGCAGAAAATGGATGGGTGCCCTTTATTTGTATCGTGGGAGTATGGAGAAGCACCTATTCAGTTGGAGCCATATGTTCATGTAGAATGCAATGGTGAGAAACATAAAATGGCTGTTCTTCATGCAAATAAAGGCTATATGCAGATGTTTGGTCTGAAATTGAAAGAAGGAAGAGGATGGAATGATGAGGATCAGTTTGTCCAATATAAAATGATAATCAATGAAACGGCCCGGAAGTTATTCCGGATAGAGAATATTGATAAAGCCTCATTACAGCCAGAGTCGCGTTTGTGGTGGAGCCAGGGAGTGAACTTAGCAGAAAATCCTCCTTTCGAGGTAGTAGGGGTGATAGAAGATTTCCGGACCGGACATTTATCTAAAGGAGATGTCCCGTTGGCTATTCTATATCAAGAAGGTGGTAATTCTACAGAACCGCTGATCGCTACAATTGCTGAAGGAAAGCGTAAGGAGGCCATTGAGTTTCTGAAAGCACTTCATCAAGAAGTGATTGGAGAAGGCGAATTTACATACTCATTCGTAGAAGATGAAGTTGAGAAGCTGTACGACGATGACAAGAGAACGACCCGCATTTACGTCACCTTTGCCGGACTGGCTATCTGTGTCTCCTGTCTTGGACTATTCGGTTTGTCATTGTATGACATTCGTCAGCGCTACAGGGAGATTGCATTGCGTAAAGTAAACGGAGCTACGGGTAAACAGATAGCTCTGTTATTGGTCAGGAAGTATCTTTATATTTTGGGAGCTGCCTTTGCTGTCGCTATTCCTTTGGTCTATTATATGATTGATGACTATACCAAAGACTTTGCAGTGAAGGCTCCGATAGGAGCAGGGATTTTTGTGACAGGCTTCATCCTTACTTTGCTTATCTCTCTGGGTACATTACTCTGGCAGGTACGCAAAGCTGTCCGCATTAATCCGGCATTGATAATGAAAAGTGAATAAAGTAAGATACTACTGGAAGATAAAAACGTCCTTTTTTGCCGTCATTCGTCACTCTTCTTACTAAATCTTTATAAATCAAATAAATGGGAGTAATGGCAAGCGGTGACGGCAAGGTGATGGTAACATCTGAGAGGATTCTTACCATCACTTTTGCTACCTTGTTTTGTTTGCTGGAACGACTGTATTTACCGGAGACCAGCTACGACATTTAGTACTAAATGATCTGTTCTTTAAGGTGTTATCAATGCTTGTTTATTGTTTTTTGCCAGTAACATCGCTTCGTTTCACGTACGTGGTCCCATCGTTTCACGTGTATGATCCCATGGGCTCACATACGTGATCCGAATGCTTCACGTACATGGAACGAGAGTATGTACCTTACAAAATTTATTAATAAGGCTTTGTTATACTATTAAAGCCCGTATCATATGGGTTAATATACAGTAGGTTGGATGGTGCGTGTCCGGTAATGGCGGTGCATTGGCAACTTATGCTTCCATAAGTTATTTCGTATTTAAAATGAAATGATTTTCTGCTTTTATAAGAGAAGATCATTAGAAAAAATTATCTTTGCAATATTCTTTATTTTATTTCAAATGGAATACATATGAACAAGATGAGAGTTTTTATATGGCTTATTGCTTTGATTGGTTTTAGTGCATGTCAGTCGAAAAGTGGGCAGACTACGGAACAAGAAAATGTAGATAGTCTGACTGTTGCCCCAACAGAAGAAGAGAAAACAATAACCGGAGTAGTAGGAGATGCTTCCATGCATAATTTCATGCTGGTCACTCTAGAAGGAGATACCCTGTTTGTCAGTACAATGGATCAGGAACCGGGCGATGTCAGTGGT
>ENA-OPSN01000862-OPSN01000862.1-human-gut-metagenome-genome-assembly--contig:-NODE-862-length-14675-cov-2.658755_pt1 | contig 14675 bp, 11 predicted proteins | sample MGYA00241808_ERZ501907 | MGnify/ENA primary metagenome ERZ501907 (study PRJEB25962, sample SAMEA2042218) | human gut metagenome | biome: human gut; feature: human-associated habitat; material: faeces...
TAGCTAATACATTTCATGACGATCAACTACGTAAAATTGCCTCTGAGTACGTCTTTGGCGTAAGAGATCTTAATTTTGAAGACCTGTTAAACGAGGATGATACCATTGACCTTAATACATATTTAAAAGGCAAATATATTGCACCAACGCAGAATATGCAGATAGGAATTAAAAATAAGGATCAAGAAATTCAAAAATTAAAGAAACAGATCAAAGAGGAAAAGAAAACCAGATTTTTTGATCCGAAAAACGTAAATTCTATTAGCAATATTACAGTTGATGATGCTAAAAAGATGTTGTCTGGAACGCAATTATATCCAGAAGCAGAAGCTTTTGTTAAAGCAGAAAGAATTCATCATGTAAATGCAGTCTTTTTAATGGGAATTGCTGCACATGAAAAGACCGCAGAAAATATCAAAAATTCTGCTGACTGTGCGATCGGGTTTGAATCCGCACGTATGGTGCTGGCAGGTCTGGAAGGTTTCAGAGAAGACTATATTTCACATATTACAGACCACAGATGTCTTGGATCATTCGAAAAGCCGATCCCGTGTGTCACACTTTGTCCGGCGCATGTGGATATTCCGGGATATATTGCACTGGCAGGTGAGGGACGCTGTGAGGATGCAGTTCGCCTGATCCGTAAAGACAATCCGTTCCCGACGGCATGTGCCCTGATCTGTGAGCATCCCTGTGAGGCAAGATGCCGCCGCAACATGATCGATAGTGCCATCAATATCCGCGGCCTGAAGCGTATGGCAGTGGACAATGCCAGAGCCAACACGGTTCCTGTGCCTGAGAAAGCGGAGAGCACCGGTAAAAAAGTAGCAATCATCGGCGGAGGCCCCGGCGGACTGTCTGCGGCATATTATCTGGAGCTGATGGGACACCATGCCGTGGTATTTGAGGAAAAGAGCAAGCTGGGCGGTATGCTGCGCTACGGAATTCCCAACTATCGTTTCCCAAGAGAACGCTTACAGGAGGACATTGACACTATTCTGTCCACCGGAGTGGAAGTGAAATTGAACACCAGAGTCGGCAACGGCGAAGGTGAGATTTCTTATAATAAGCTGCACGAAGAATACGATGCAGTCTATATTGCCATCGGTGCCCATACGGATAAAAAGATCGGTATCGAGGGAGAGGATGCCAACGGTGTCATGTCTGCAGTGGAAATGCTGCGCCGCATCGGTGACGATGACATGCCGGACTTCAAGGACAAGACCGTAGTCGTAGTCGGCGGCGGTAACGTAGCCATGGACTGTACCCGTTCCGCCATTCGTCTGGGGGCGAAAAAGGTGGGAATTGCCTACCGCAGAAGACAGACCGATATGACGGCGCTTCCTGAAGAAGTGGAAGGCGCCATCGCAGAGGGCGCAGAGCTTTACAGCCTGAAAGCACCTCACAAGATCGAAGCCGACGAGAACGGCAATGTGACGGCTCTGTGGGTAGAACCTCAGATCATCGGCCCCATCGATGCCTGGGGACGAGCCCGTCCGATCCAGGCGGATGTGCCTCTCCTTCGAATCCCCTGTGATATCGTCGTGGTGGCCATCGGTCAGGGTATCGAGACCCGCCATTTCGAGGAGGCGGGTATCTCCGTAAAACGAGGCACCATTACTGCCATGAGTGACAGTGAAGTCAAGGATGTCCACGGTGTATTTGCCGGTGGTGACTGTGTGACCGGTCCGGCTACTGTCATCCGTGCCATTGCCGCCGGAAAAGTAGCTGCAGCCAATATCGATGAATATCTGGGTTACCACCATGTGGTACCCTGTGATGTGGAGATCCCGCCGGTATCCTACGAGGACAAGGAACCCTGCGGACGGATCCAGCTGAGTGAAAAGGAAGCCGGAGAGCGCAAGACGAATTTCGATGCATTTGAATGCGGCATGACGAAGCAGGAAGCCTGCCAGGAAGCGGGCAGATGCTTACGCTGCGATAAATACGGCTACGGAAGCTTAAAGGGCGGCCGAGCTGCCATCTGGTAAAAAGAGGAGCAAACAATGGGCGAGAAAATGATAAACCTTACAATAGACGGCGTGCAGCTGCAGGTCCCGGAGGGAACCAGCGTCATGAGCGCGGCAGCAGGCGTGGGAATCGAAGTACCGCATCTGTGCTTTTTAAAAGACATCAATGAGATCAGTGCCTGCAAGGCCTGCGTGGTGGAAGTGCAGGGAAAAAGCAAGCTGATCACAGCCTGCAACAGCCCGGTGGAAGAGGGAATGGTAGTGTATACCAATTCTCCGAAGGTACGCCGTGTGCGCAAGACAAATGTGGAACTGATCCTGTCCCAGCATGATTGTCACTGTGCCACCTGCGTCAGAAGCCGTAACTGTAATTTACAGCAGATTTCCAACGATCTGGGAATTCTGGAAGTACCTTTTACCGAGGAAGTTCCCGAGACACCCTGGGATCATTCTTTCCCTCTGATCCGGGATTCCAGAAAATGTATTAAATGTATGCGCTGTGTACAGATCTGCGATAAAGTCCAGGCCATGCATGTCTGGGATGTACAGAACACCGGATCCCGTACCACAGTAGATGTGGCGGATAATAAGACCATCGATTGCTCCGACTGTACACTGTGTGGACAGTGTATTACACATTGTCCTACCGGAGCATTGCGGGAACGGGACGATACATACAAGGCTTTCGAGGCACTGGCGGATCCCGAGAAGGTCACAGTAGTCCAGGTGGCACCGGCGGTAAGAACCGCATGGGGCGAGGAACTGGGACTGAATGCGGAGGAAGCTTCCGAGGGCAAAATGGTGGCAGCGCTGAAGCGCATCGGTTTTGACTATGTATTTGATACCAACTTCGCAGCGGATCTGACGATTATGGAAGAGGGAAACGAACTGCTGGAGCGGCTGGGCAATTCCCGGAAATACGCATGGCCCATGTTTACCTCCTGCTGTCCCGGCTGGGTAAGCTTCGTGTCCAAGAAGTATCCGGAGTATCTGCGGAATTTGTCCACGGCAAAATCCCCCCAGCAGATGTTCGGTGCCATGGCGAAGACTTATTTTGCACAGAAGAAAGGGATTGATCCCAATAATATCTGCTGTATCTCCATCATGCCCTGCGTATCCAAGAAGAGAGAGGCTTCTCTTTCTTATATGAAGAGCGCCGGAGCCGGACAGGATGTGGATATTGTACTGACCACAAGAGAATTCGTGCGGATGATCCGTGCCGAGCATATCAATACCCGGTTCTTAAAGGAGCAGGCTTTTGATTCTCCTCTGGGAGAAAGCACCGGTGCCGGAGTGATCTTCGGCGTCACCGGCGGTGTCATGGAGGCAGCACTTCGTACCGCATATGCAGTAGTGGAAGGCAAGAATCCGGAAGCAGATGCTTTCCGGGCAGTCCGGGGAAGAGACGGCAGAAGAGAAGCAGACTTCACACTGGGAGATCAGACCTTACATACCTGTACTGTCAGCGGACTGGCCAATGCGGAGAAGCTGATGGAGGACATTAAGGCAGGAAGGGTATCCTATGATTTCGTGGAAGTCATGGCATGCCCCGGTGGTTGTGTCGGAGGCGGCGGACAGCCCATCCACGACGGATGCGAATTCGCGGAGCGGCGCGGAGGCACCTTGTACCGTCTGGACAGTGAGAGAAAGCTTCGCTTCTCCCATGAGAACCCCGAGGTACAGAAGGCCTACGAAGAGTTCCTGGGCAAGCCCCTCAGCCGCACCGCCCATAAGCTTTTGCATTCCGAACACGTGAACGAACTGTACTTTGAAACACATAACTACTTGTAATACCAGGTGACCGATTCAGCCGCAGGGCATGCTTGCATGCGCCTGCGGCTGAATCAGGGAACCGCCCAAACATGAGGAAGAAGCGATTTGCGAAGCAAATCAGCGGAATCCGAATGTTTGCAAGACCCTATTGACATTTTTTCACACAGGGTCTATACTGTGTATAGTTTAAAGATGATTACTAGAGTAAGAGTGGACGCGCGCCACTCTTTCTTGTTGTTGTAACGACAGCTCATATCAGTAAAGGAGGGCCTACATGTCCAAACGAGAGGACTACGAAAACAGAACCGAAGAATTGCTGACGCCCATCGCAGAAGTAAGTCAGGTGGAGATCTACGATGTGGAGTATGTAAAAGAAGGCAGTGACTACTATCTGAGAGCTTACATCGACAAGCCGGAAGGTGTGAACATTCTGGATTGCGAGAATGTCAGCAGAGCATTATCCGAAGCTCTGGACAAGGCTGATTTCATTCCGGATGCTTACATTCTGGAAGTCAGCAGCCCGGGACTGGGTAGAACGCTGAAAAAGGATAAGCATTTGCAGAAGAGCATCGGTGAAGAAGTAGAGATCAAGCTGTTCAAGCCCATTGACAAATGCAAAGAGTTTTCTGGCATTCTGGAGAGCTTCAATGCAGATAACATTACAATCACGGAAGACGGCAGCCCGAGAACTTTTGCCAGAGCAGACATTGCCCTGATCCGTCTTGCATTAGATTTTTGATACTATTCAGAGCCAAAGGGCGAAGGAATAGTTATAGCTTGTGGAATAAGAAGAAACCATACACTAAGAAAAGGCGAAAGCCGGAATGGAGGAAATGATGAATAAGGAATTAATGGAGGCACTGGACGTTCTGGAGAAGGAGAAGGAGATCAGCAAGGAGACCTTGTTTGAAGCCATCGAGAACTCCCTGATGACAGCCTGCAAGAACCATTTTGGAAAGGCTGACAATGTCCATGTGGAGATTAATAGAGAGACCTGCGATTTTCTGGTATATGCTGAGAAGGAAGTCGTTCCCACGAAGGATGATGTGGAGGATGACTGCCTGCAGATTGCTCTGGAGGATGCACAGGAGATCTCCAAGAGAGCACAGGTGGGCGACATGATCCATGTGGAGATCAAGTCCAAGGAGTTCGGCCGTATCGCTACCCAGAATGCCAAGAACGTGATCTTACAGAAGATCCGTGAGGAAGAGAGAAGCGTGATCTACAACCAGTACTACGAGAAGGAAAAGGATGTTGTGACCGGCGTAGTACAGCGTTATGTAGGCAAGAACATCAGCATCAATCTGGGTAAGGCAGATGCCATGCTGACCGAGAACGAGCAGGTAAAGGGCGAAGTATTCAAGCCCACCGAGCGTATCAAGGTTTACATTGTGGAAGTAAAGAACACCCCGAAGGGACCCCGCATCAATGTCAGCCGTACCCATCCGGAACTGGTAAAGAGACTGTTCGAGTCCGAAGTTACCGAGATCAAGGACGGTACCGTAGAGATCAAGAGCATTGCCAGAGAGGCAGGAAGCCGTACCAAGATCGCTGTATGGAGCAATAACCCCAATGTAGATGCTGTCGGCGCCTGTGTAGGTATGAATGGTGCCCGCGTCAATGCTATCGTGGAAGAGCTGCGCGGTGAGAAGATCGATATCGTGAACTGGGATGAGAACCCCGGTAACCTGATTCAGAATGCACTTTCTCCTGCCAAGATCGTAGCAGTATTTGCAGATCCCGATGAGAAGACCGCAAAGGTAGTCGTACCCGATTATCAGTTGTCTCTGGCTATCGGTAAGGAAGGTCAGAACGCAAGACTGGCAGCAAGACTGACCGGCTACAAGATCGACATCAAGTCCGAGACTCAGGCCAAGGATGCTCCCGGCTTCCGTTATGAGGACTATGTGGATGATTACGAAGATGATACCGTAGACGATTTTGATGGAGAGCAGGAATAATCAAGATTCCACTGAGGCAGTGCGTAGGCTGCGGAGAAATGAAAGGCAAAAAAGAAATGCTGCGTGTCCTGAAAACACCGGAAGATGAGATATGTCTGGATGCAACCGGCAAAAAAAACGGACGTGGTGCATATATATGCAGACAGAAGGAATGTCTGCAGAAAGCCCGGAAGAATAAAGGATTAGAACGTTCTTTCAAGATGAGTATTTCTCCTGAGGTATATGATACACTGGAAAAGGAGTTTGATCAGCTTGAAACAGAATAAGATTTATTCCCTTTTGGGACTTGCGATGAGGGGGCGTAACCTGGTAAGCGGTGAATTCCAGACGGAGGACGCTGTGAAAAAAGGTTCTGCCATGTTGGTGATCGTTGCAGAGGATGCATCGGCCAATACGAAAAAGTTGTTTCACGACAAATGTTCCTATTATGAAGTCCCGGTATATGAATATGGCACGAAGGAAGAACTCGGCTGGGCCATCGGCCGGAACTTAAGATCTTCGGTAGGTGTGTGTGATGCGGGACTGGCAGATGCACTCATCAAGCAATTGGAAGCGAATTTGCCCGGTTAGGCAGAATGGAGGAAAGCATGGCGAAAATCAAAGTACATGAACTCGCAAAAGAATTGGAACTACAGAGTAAGGATATATTAAGTTTTTTACAGGAAAAAGGAATTGAGGCAAAGGCAGCACAGAGCTCGCTGGAAGAGGATGCGGCAGCACTGGTACGCAACAGCCTCGGAAAGAAAAAAGCAGCTGCACCCGCAGCACAGAAAGCTCCGGTAAATACCGAAAACGCAAAGCCTGCTGAGGAAAAGGCTCAGGCACCCGCAAGGGAAGCAAAGGCTCAGGAAACGAAAGTTTCCGAGGAGACCAAATCTACTGAGGAGACGAAAAAGAAGAAAAAGATTATTTTCGTTAGCAACCCTCAGAATTCCAAGATGCCCGGACAGCGTCAGGGTGGTCAGAGTGGACAGGGACAGAGAAATGCAGGCGGACAGCGTCCGAATCAGGGCGGCAGATACCAGAACAATGGTTACCAGAATAATTCCTACGGCAACCGTGTTCAGGCACAGGCTCCCGTACGTCCCATCAAGCCGCTGACCCCTCCGTCTCCCACTCCCAGCGTGGCAATGGTACCCGGCAACCGTGGACAGCAGCCTGCGAAAAAGCCTCAGACACAGGCACCGGTAAAGGAGCAGGCAGTACAGAATACTGCAGCCGCACAGGCACCTCAGGCAGCACAGCCTGCACAGAATGTGGCACAGCCCAGACCGGCAGACAGACCTCAGAACGGTAACCGTGACAACCGCGATAACCGTCAGGGCGGTTACGGTCAGAATAATCGTGACAACCGTGGACAGAACGAGCGTGGCCAGAGCGGTTACAACCGTGACAACAGAAACGGAGACAGACCTGGCTACAACCGTGACAACAGAGACGGCAATCGTGACAATCGTCAGGGTGGCTACGGACAGGGTAACCGTCAGGGCGGACAGAATGGTAACAGAGGAGGTATGGGCAATGGCAGACCTCAGGGAGGCGGATTTAACAGACAGGGTCGTCCGGGTATGGAAGGCGGTCAGGGTGATCGCCGCGGTAACGGCAATGGTGAGCGCGGTTACGGCAATAACGGCCGCGACCAAAGAGGCAATGGCGGATCGGGTAATCGATTCGGAGATAACAGACAGAATAAGGGCTTCGCTCCGGAACCTGCAGGCAAGGATCTTGAGAAGAAGCGCGAAGATGAAAAGAGACGTTTCAGCCAGGAGAAGGACAACAAGCGTTCCAAGAAGGACCATATCTACGAGGACGAGGACGCGCTGAAGAATAAGCCCGGACGTTTCATCAAGCCGGAAAAGAAGAAGGAAGAGGTACAGGAAGAGCAGATCAAGGTGATCGTGCTGCCGGAATCCATTACCATCAAAGAACTGGCTGAGAAGATGAAGTTACAGCCCGCAGCCATCATCAAGAAGCTGTTCCTGGAAGGTAAGATTGTAACCGTGAACCAGGAGATCTCCTATGAAGATGCAGAGAACATTGCCATGGAATATGACATTCTCTGTGAAAAAGAGGTCAAGGTAGATGTCATCGAAGAACTGTTGAAGGAAGATGAAGAGGACGAGGCAGATCTGGTGGAGAGACCTCCCGTAATCTGTGTTATGGGTCACGTTGACCATGGTAAGACTTCCCTGTTAGACGCTATCCGTAAGACCAACGTAACCGATCGTGAGGCAGGTGGTATCACCCAGCACATCGGTGCTTATACTGTAAATGTGGGAGACCGTAAGATCACCTTCTTAGATACTCCCGGACACGAAGCATTTACCGCCATGCGTATGCGTGGTGCCAATGCGACCGATATCGCTATCCTGGTAGTAGCAGCGGACGACGGCGTAATGCCCCAGACCGTAGAGGCGATCAACCATGCAAAGGCAGCAGGTGTGGAGATCATCGTAGCAGTGAACAAGATCGATAAGCCCTCAGCCAACATTGACCGTGTAAAACAGGAGCTGGCAGAGTACGAGCTGATCCCCGAGGATTGGGGTGGAAGTACCGTATTTGCACCGGTATCTGCGAAGAGCGGAGAAGGTATCGACCAGCTGCTTGACATGATCCTGCTGACCGCAGATATCATGGAACTCAAGGCCAACCCCAAGAGAAAAGCAAGAGGTCTGGTCATCGAGGCAGAGCTGGATAAGGGACGCGGTCCCGTGGCTACCGTACTGGTACAGAAAGGTACCCTGCATGTGGGAGATTTCATTTCCGCAGGCGTGGCACACGGTAAGGTAAGAGCCATGATCGATGATAAGGGACGCAGAGTAAAAGAAGCAGGACCGTCTACCCCTGTAGAAATCCTGGGCCTGTCCGATGTTCCCAGTGCAGGTGAAGTATTCCTGGCTCATGATAATGATAAGACAGCAAAATCCTATGCGGAGACCTATCTGGCACAGAACAAGGAAAAGATGCTGGAAGAGACCAAGGGCAGAATGTCCCTGGATGATCTGTTCAGCCAGATCCAGGAGGGTAATCTGAAGGAACTGAACCTGATCGTCAAGGCTGACGTACAGGGTAGTGTCGAGGCTGTAAAACAGTCCCTGATGAAGCTGTCCAACGAAGAAGTAGTAGTTAAATGTATCCACGGCGGCGTAGGTGCCATCAATGAGTCCGACGTATCTTTAGCAAGTGCGTCCAACGCGATCATCATCGGATTCAACGTTCGTCCCGATGCGACTGCCAAGGCAACCGCAGAGAGAGAGGGCGTGGATGTACGTCTGTACAAGGTCATCTACCAGGCTATCGAAGATGTGGAAGCTGCCATGAAGGGTATGCTGGATCCCGTATACGAGGAGAAGGTTATCGGTCATGCAGAGGTTCGTCAGATCTTCAAGGCATCCGCTATCGGTAACATCGCAGGTTCCTATGTTCTGGACGGTGTGTTCCAGAGAGGCTGTAAGGTTCGTATCACCCGTGAGGGCGAGCAGATCTTCGAAGGCAACCTGGCTTCCTTGAAGAGATTCAAGGATGATGTGAAGGAAGTTAAGGCCGGATATGAGTGTGGTCTTGTATTCGAAGGCTTTGACAAGATGCAGGAGCTGGATATCGTAGAAGCCTACATTATGGTAGAAGTGCCCCGATAGGGAATATTTACAAAGCATCCGTTCGCAGAAGCATTCCGCTCACCCACGCTTGCGCTCTGCAAAAAACGTAGCGGACACTAAGAATCTTGCGGCGCTTTGCTTGCAACATTCAAGTGCCGACGTTTTTCAACGTGGTTACGCGAAACGCATTCTGCTCGCGGATGTTTGTCAGGCTGCCTACGATATTGGCAGGAAAGAAATAAGAAGGAATAAGAATGAGAAAGAATAGTGTGAAAAATACCCGTGTGAACGGGGAAGTGCAGCGCGTTCTGGCAGAGATCATCCGGGGCGGTCTCAAGGACCCCCGGATCAGTCCCTGGACCAGTGTGGTCGCTGTGGAAGTGGCACCGGATCTGAAGAGCTGTAAGGCATGGATCAGCGTGCTGGGAGACGAGGAAGTCAGAAAGTCTACCCTGCAGGGACTGAAGAGCGCCGAAGGCTTTATCCGCAGAGAACTGGCTCGTACCATCAATCTGCGTAATACTCCGGATATCACTTTTGTGATGGATCAGTCCATTGAATACGGTGTCAATATGTCCCACAAGATCGATGAGGTCATTGCAGCGGATGAACAGGCACAGAAGCCGGAAAATGAAGTGGTGGAAGATACGGAAGAAACAGAGGAAGGTGACGAGTAATGGATTTGCGTGAAGAATGTCTGAGTGCGAAAAAGATCGGCATCAGCGGACATATTCGTCCGGATGGAGACTGTGTGGGTGTATGTCTTTCCTTACAGATGTATCTGCGTAAACTCCTTCCCGAAGCGGAAGTTACCGTATATCTGCAGAAACCGTCCGAAGAGTTTTCCTATCTGAAGGGATACGATGAGATTCAGACCGAATGTCCCGTGCAGGAGCCTTTTGATGTGTATTTTGCGCTGGATTGCAGTGGGGATCGTCTGGGAGATGCGGAGACGTATTTCCAGAATGCGAAAAAGAAGATCAACATTGATCATCACATCAGCAATTCCGGTTGCGGTGATGTGAATCTGGTCCGTCCGGAAGTGGGAAGTGCCTGTGAGGTGCTGTATCACATTATGGATGCGGAACTTATTGACAAGGATATTGCGGAAGCGCTGTATACCGGCATCATCCATGATACCGGTGTATTCCAGTATTCCAATACGACACCGGAGACGCTGCAGGCAGCAGCGTTTCTGATCTCCTTCGGATTCAATTTCCCGAAGCTGATCGAGGAAAGCTTTTACCAGAAGACCTATCTGCAGACCCAGATCATGGGCAGAGCTCTGATGGAGAGCATTCGTTTCATGGACGGACGCTGCATCGTGAGCATGGTGGACCGCAAGACCATGGAATTCTACAATGCGGTACCGGGAGATCTGGACGGCATTGTGAACCAGTTGCGCAATATCAAGGGCGTGGACTGTGCGATTTTCATGTATGAGACCAACGTACTGGAGTACAAGGTCAGCATGCGTTCCAATGAGAAAGTAGATGTGGCGAAGGTGGCATCTTTCTTCGGAGGCGGCGGACATGTACGTGCCGCAGGCTGCACTATGAAGGGAACCTTCCATGATTGTGTCAACAATTTGTCACTGCACATCGACAAACAACTGCGGGGAGAACAGGATTAATGGACGGCATCATCAATGTATATAAGGAAGCGGGCTTTACCTCCCATGATGTGGTAGCCAAGCTTCGCGGGATCTGCCGGCAGAAAAAGATAGGGCACACAGGTACACTGGATCCACAGGCTACCGGTGTGCTTCCTGTATGTCTGGGGAATGCTACCAGAGCATGTGAAATGCTGACGGACAGGACCAAGGAATATGTGGCAGAACTTCTGCTGGGACAGATCACAGATACCCAGGATATCACGGGAACCGTTTTGGAAGAGCGGGAAGTGGCGGTGAGTGAAGCACAGGTACGTGAAGTGATCGCCGGTTTTGTCGGTGGCTATGACCAGATCCCACCCATGTATTCTGCACTGAAGGTCAATGGGAAAAAGCTCTATGAGCTGGCCAGAGCGGGCAAAGAAGTGGAACGGCAGGCAAGACATGTGGATCTGCCGGCGATTGAGATTCTGGAAATAAAGTTTCCCGTGGTAAAATTCCGCGTGGAATGTTCCAAGGGGACCTATATCCGCAGTCTCTGTGCCGATATTGGGGAAAAACTGTGCTGCGGCGGCACCATGCAGAGCCTCGTTCGCACCAGAGTCGGGGAATTCCGGCTGGCAGATGCCCTGACACTTGCACAGCTGCAGGAACTTCGGGACACGGAGAGGCTGGAGGAAGCACTGCTTCCCACAGACCGTATTTTTTCGGATTTTCCCATGTTGCATGTGGAGGAAAAGTGGCGGAAACTGATCGATAACGGGAATGCTTTTTATCCGGGACAGACTGTGGAACAGACCACACATCCGGCAGGAGAGTGGGTGCGCATCTACAGAGAGGATGACAGCTTCGTGGGCATTTATGCGTATGATGAAACGAAGGAATGGTACAAGCCCGTGAAAATCTTCCCAAGTAATACAGAAAGCAGGAAATAGACTTGGAAATCATTGCAGGAACAACAGACTTTTATCTGGAAAAAGATACAGCAGTAGCCATCGGTAAATTTGACGGAGTCCATCTGGGCCACAGGAGACTTTTGGAAGAGATTCTTGGCCGAAAAAAATACGGGCTGGCGGCGTGCGTGTTCACCTTTGACCCTACACCGGCAGTGCTGTTCGGCCTGTCTGACGGTAAAGAACTGACCACCAGAGAGGAAAAAAGACGCCTGTTTGAACGTCTGGGAATCGACACTCTGATCGAGTTTCCTCTTACGAAGGAGACTGCAGCCACAGAGCCAGAGTGTTTTGCAACAGAGATTCTGGCCAAACAGATGAATACCCGGTTTGTGGCGGCAGGCGAGGATCTGTCTTTTGGCAAGAACGGCGCAGGAAATGCCGAACTTCTGGAGAGAATGGCGCCGCATCTGGGCTTTTGTGTCCAGACCATAGAGAAGATCGAAGTGAACGGCATCGAAGTCAGTTCCACTTACATCCGCAAGCTGGTGGAAGAGGGCCGGATGGAAGAGGCCGAAGAGATGCTGGGAATGCCTTATACACTGGTGGGAGCGGTGGAGCATGGCAATCATATCGGACATACCCTGGGATTTCCAACGGTGAATCTGCTGCCTCCCGCAGGCAAACTTCTGCCGCCCAACGGAGTTTACTATGCGGCGGTGCGCCATAATGGAAAGGTCTATAAGGCCATCAGCAATGTGGGAACCAAACCCACGGTTTCTTCTGAAAAAGTGATGGGGGTGGAATCTTATCTGTATGATTTTGACCAGGACATCTACGGGCAGGAGATTGAAGTGGCATTAAAAAGCTTCCGGCGCCCGGAACGCAGATTTGGATCGCTGGAAGAACTTAAGGAGCAGTTGGACCGGGATATTGCGGATGGTCGAAATGCGTAGGAAAAACAGCTGTTTTACGCAAACACGGTAGAAATTGCGTAAAGTTTTGTAAAGAAAAGTAAAAGAAAAGTAAAATTTACATTGCAAGTTTTTATTCTATCTCGTAAAATATATTTTGGAATGTTTATATAAGAATAAATTTGAAAATTATTGTTTTGGTTTTTCGGAAGAGAATCAAGAGAGATTGAGGGATTAAAAATGAGCTTTGGAACAATATTGACAATGGCAGGAGGTCTGGGACTGTTTCTATTCGGAATGGAGTTGATGAGTGATTCCATTGAGAAGGTAGCAGGTGCCAGACTTCGTCGTATTCTGGAAATCTTTACCACGAACCGTTTCATGGGTATGATCGTCGGTATTATTTTTACCGGTATCATCCAGTCCTCTTCGGCATGTACGGTTATGGTCGTCAGCTTCGTTAACTCTGGTCTGATGAATCTGTATCAGGCGGCGGGCGTTATCCTCGGTGCAAACATCGGTACTACCATTACTTCACAGCTGGTATCTTTTAATTTATCCAAAATAGCACCGCTGATCCTGCTGGTGGGTGTGGTCGTGATGATGTTTACGAAGAAGGAAAAGGTCCGTAAGGTGGCGGAAGTGGTCGTTGGTTTCGGTATCCTGTTCGTAGGCCTGAGCACCATGTCCCAGGCTATGGCGAACATGAAGAATGAGCCACAGGTGGTCAATCTGCTGATGTCTCTGAAGAACCCGTTCTTAGCCACATTGATGGGATTTGCTCTGACAGCCATTATCCAGAGTTCGTCCGTAACGGTCAGCATTGTGTTGTTGCTGGCTAATCAGGATCTGCTGCCGTTACCTATTACGCTATACATTATCCTGGGATGTAATATCGGTGCCTGCGCTACCGCAATGTTAGCTTCCATGACCGGTAAAAAGGACGCAAAGAGAGCAGCACTGATCCATCTGCTGTTCAATATTATCGGTACGGTTATTATTTACATTGCCCTGTTTGTGGCAGGAGACCAGATCGTGGAATTGATCAAGTCCATTTCCGCAGATAAAGGTCGGTTCGTAGCAAATGCACATACGCTGATCAAGATTGCACAGGTAATTATGCTGTTCCCGTTCACCGGCTGGCTGGTGAAGATGACTTACCTGATCGTACCCGGCGAGGATCAGAAGGTTGGCTACAGAGAGAGCTATCAGTTAAAATACATCGGCGACAAAGTGGTGTTCAACCCTGCTACCGCAGTGGTAGAGGTTATCAAAGAGCTGGAGCGTATGGCTTCTCTGGCAGAGGAAAACTTAAACCGTGCCATGAATGCCCTGATCACGCTGGATGAAGAGGACATTGAGGAGGTCTACGAGGTAGAGAAAAATATCAACTTCCTGAACCATGCCATCACGGACTATCTGGTAAAGATCAACCAGACCACACTGCCCATCGAGGATTTGAACAGTCTGGGTGCCCTGTTCCATGTGGTGAACGATATCGAGCGTATCGGTGACCATGCGGAGAACGTGGCGGATGCTGCCAGACAGCGTAAGGAAGAAGGCGTTTCCATCAGTAAGGAAGCCCAGAAGGAACTGGGAGATATGTTGGAAATGGTCAACAAGATCATCCGTTATGCTGTAGAAATGTTCGCCAAGAGCGATGAATCCCATATGCAGGAGATCGTTACTCTGGAGGATCAGGTAGACGAGAAGGAACGCGAACTGCAGAAGAAACATGTAGAGCGTCTGACCAAGGGAGAGTGTTCTCCCGAAGCCGGCATGATCTTCTCCGATATCGTATCCGGACTGGAGAGAGTAGCAGACCATGCCACCAATATCGCTTTTGCCATTACCACAGAAGAGGATGCCGAAGACGGCGATATCAAACGGTAATTAACTGGAAAGTTAGTAAAGAAATGCTATCAAATCCCCGTAGCCCTTGGCAAGGTATAA
>ENA-OPSN01000875-OPSN01000875.1-human-gut-metagenome-genome-assembly--contig:-NODE-875-length-14504-cov-4.346875_pt1 | contig 14504 bp, 10 predicted proteins | sample MGYA00241808_ERZ501907 | MGnify/ENA primary metagenome ERZ501907 (study PRJEB25962, sample SAMEA2042218) | human gut metagenome | biome: human gut; feature: human-associated habitat; material: faeces...
CCAAGTGGCACGCGAGAACGGCTATGTGGAAACCATCTTCCACCGCAAGCGCTTCCTGCCCGACATCAACTCACGGAATGCCGTAGTACGCGGTTATGCAGAGCGCAATGCCATTAACGCTCCCATTCAGGGAAGTGCTGCCGACATTATCAAAGTAGCCATGTCGCTCATCTACCGGCGCCTTCAAAGTAACAATCTGAAAGCAAAGATGATTTTACAGGTCCATGACGAACTGAATTTCAGCGTTCCCGAGGCAGAAAAAGAGATTATACAAAAAATTGTAATCGAAGAGATGGAACGGGCATATCGCATGCTGGTACCCTTGAAAGCCGATTTCGGGTGGGGAAAGAACTGGCTGGAAGCGCACTAATCTACTTAATATAAAACACATAATAAGGAGAGGTTGCGTCAAGTGAACTGCACCCTAAAAGTTTTATGTCTAATTTTGGGGAGCAGTTCATCTTGTAACTATCTTTTCAAATAATCATTTATAGGCTAAATTACACTTTTCACTTAACACATCCCCTAAAGAAAGATTAAAAATTTTAGCCTTAACCCATGCTGTAAAATCAAATCTACGTAAAATTTGAATTTCATATTTATCTTCATACAAAGCATGGATTTCCTCTTCTACACTTTTCCATATTTCTACTTGTTTTTTTCGATTTTTATCAGTAAAAGAGTAATTCAGAAATTTGAGTAGAAAAGATTCTACTTTTAAATTATGCCTCTTATTCTTAGACATTTCCCGCTTAATAGAACGAACTTCAGATTGAATATAGTCTACATCTCCTAGTTCGTAATGAATCATAACATTCACAATTCTAATAGTACGAAATAATGAGAGAGAATATAAATGGCTTCTGCCAATCGTTGTGCTTAATCGTTTTCTAGCTTTCCTATACTCTCCATTTCCCAAATGAGTTAAAGCAATATACAATGATATCTCTGCTTGTTGTTGTTCTTTCAATAATAATATTTTATCAAGTAGTGATGCTTGATACTCATCAACCCATGTTCCTGCCATTTTAAAATTACCTACATCAATAAACGAAAATAGTCGATAAATAAAGATCACATACGTTACATTCAACTGAAAACTGGATGATGGCGAAGATAGTCTCGCCAACTTTTCAATGAAATAATCCATACCTTCATAATTATGCATGATACGTAAACTTTCCAACATGCCTTCCACTGTCATTAAGTAATAGACCGGAGGATCATTCCATAAGTGAATATTCTCTTCAAAAAGCTTATTCAATTCCACAAACGAATTAAATGCTGCTCTATAATCTCCTACAGTAATAAAATAATTGGCTTGAAATAACTGATGATTCTTTTTTATCTCAAAATTTTCAATACCTGTACTTGCCACAATACTTATTTCACTAGTTACCAAATCATCTAAATCGTGAGTTTCTTTTAACGATCGTGACACTCCCTTATTTATCATCCTATATTTTAGTAATTCATACAATGAAGATTGTTCATTCAACTGACGAATATTTTTTAATGTATTATTTATCTTATATTGTTTATTCAATAATTTTTGCTCATCCATATTTTCAAAATCCAATGTCAGAAGATAATTTAATTCCAATCTTTGAGCTACTAATAATGCAAAATAATTTTCGTAATAAATCGCTTTTTCCTTTACCTTCTTCAATACATGAAAGCATTCTTTATACATAGATTTTTCATATAAAACCCTCGCATGCAATAATTCATTAAATAAAAGATAATAACTATCTTGCTCTGTTCGTATACGAGTCAATATACTTATTAGCAAATCAAATAGATAAACAACTACTGTGTTAAATGAAGAAGTTGGTTTAACAGTAAGAAAAGATTTTTTCAATTCTTCAGGATCGCTAATTTTTTTATCATCAATTAATCTAAAAAGAAAAATGTAATCTTTCTCTGATTTATTTGTAATATACAAAGAAAACTCTTTTTTCTCCTGTTTAGTGAGATTATTAACCAACTGAATAAGTGACTCTGATTTTAACATAGTACTAGCATATTTTTTGATACACATTTTTTGCGATAGCAAGATAAAGAAAAAAATGAAAACAAGTAATATTTTAATGTAATAACATGGGGATCCTCAATATTACAAATATAATACTGATACTATTATTTTAATATTACAAGCTGTTTATCAAATACTTAATGAAGAATATTTATAAGTATCACATATTTACTAGTATTAAAAACCATTATTTTTTGTTTGCTTATGTATTAAGTATCACATATTTTTGAAATAGAAAAAGAAAGCACACTATTCAATTATTTAATCTTAAAACTAATAAAGTAACCATGAGCAAAAATATCATTGTAATAGGCAGTTGTAATACGGATATGGTCATCAAAGCCGATCGTCTTCCTGTACCAGGAGAAACAATCATAGGCGGTAGCTTCATGATGAATCCTGGAGGCAAAGGAGCCAACCAGGCCGTAGCCGCTGCCAGATTGAAAGGAAATGTGCATTTTATAGCCAAAACCGGAAATGACTTGTTCGGCAAACGTTCCATAGAACAGTACGAAGACGAAGGTATTCATGTTGAAAATATCTATTCAGACCCCACACTCCCCTCGGGCGTAGCACTAATTATGGTGGATATGAACGGAGAAAATAGCATTGCTATCGCTTCCGGAGCCAATGGTTCATTGAGTCCCGAAGACATCCGGAAGGCACAGCTTACCATAGAAAAAGGCAATATCCTGCTGATGCAATTGGAAATTCCTATTGAAACAGTGGAATATGCCGCCCAAATAGCCAGCGAACAAGGTATCAAAGTGATACTAAACCCAGCACCTGCCCGTGCGCTCTCCAACAAACTACTACAGAACCTGTACATGATCATCCCCAATGAGACGGAAGCTGAAATCCTCTCCGGCGTCAAAGTAACCGATTGGGAAAGCGCACGCAAGGCTGCAGACATCATCAGTGCCAAAGGAGTGGACATCGTAGTTATCACCCTTGGCTCCAAAGGAGCATTGATCAAAGAAAAAGATATATTCCATGAAGTACCCGTACCCAAAGTCAAAGCCGTAGACACTACAGCAGCGGGAGACACCTTCTGTGGTGCATTATGCGTTGCTTTATCCGAAGATGTAGATGTGTTGGATGCTGTTAAATTCGCCAATAAATGTGCATCCATCACTGTGACCCGAATGGGAGCCCAGCCCTCCCTACCCTATCGTAAAGAAATTGATGTTTTATAAATAGTAATTTAAAATCTAATACCATGTTTATAGTCGACAGTTATTCATTAGCAGTTATTTTCTGTGTTGTCACGATGCTCTGCTGGGGTTCGTGGGGTAATACACAGAAACTTGCCGGGAAAACCTGGCGTTACGAATTGTTCTACTGGGATTACGTAATCGGTATCCTTGCCTTCTCTCTCCTTTTAGGTTTCACCTTGGGCAGTAAGGGAGATACCGGACGCGGTTTTGTTGAAGATTTGAAGCAGATCAGTATGGCGAACTATGCAAGTGCTTTTACAGGAGGTGTCATATTCAACCTGTCCAATATCCTTTTATCAGCTTCCGTCTCTATGGCAGGGCTTACGGTAGCATTCCCGTTAGGAGTCGGCATAGCCTTGGTATTAGGTGTTTTCGTCAATTATTTCGGTGAACCTAAAGGCGATGCAGTAATCCTGTTCAGTGGTGTGGCACTCGTCGTATTGGCTATAATATTTAATGCCATAGCTGCCGGAAAGATGAATCAGAAAGGAAACAGCACCAATAAGAAAGGGATTATCATTGCTATTATAGCCGGTGTATTGATGTCTTTCTTCTATCGGTTTGTCGCCGCCGCCATGGACTTGAACAATTTTGAGTCACCTACCCCCACAATGGCTACTCCGTATTCAGCATTCTTTATATTCGCAATAGGTATCTTCATAAGCAATTTCATTATCAATACCATCGTAATGAAAAAGCCATTTGTAGGTACTCCGGTGAGTTATAAGGAGTATTTCCAAGGCAAGTTCAGCACACACATGGTCGGAGTGCTGGGAGGAGCTATTTGGGGACTGGGTACGGCTCTCAGTTACATTGCAGCAGGAAAAGCCGGTGCAGCTATCTCTTACGCATTAGGACAAGGAGCACCCATGATCGCAGCCCTGTGGGGCATATTTATCTGGAAAGAATTCAAAGGTTCTTCCCGCACGGTAAATATTCTTCTGGCCTGCATGTTCGTTCTGTTTATATCCGGTTTAGGAGCAATTATCATCTCCGGAGCCAATTAACCGGCTCCTCACTCTTACTAAATAAACGCTTTCTTTTTCTACTTCTCACAGAGTGAAAAAGGAGAAGGGAATTGCCTGAACTAAAATATATTTTTCGTTCAACCTCTAAAATTTTAATACATGAGACCGATTCAAATAATAGTATTCTGTCTTTACATGTGCTCGCTCAATTTGTACGCACAAGTCAGCGTCACAGGCACTGTAAACGATAATACCGGGGAAAGTCTTCCCGGAGTATCTATTCTGGCGAAGGACGGTGACCGTACTTTTGGAAGCACCACAGACATCAACGGTAGATATGAAATCAAAGTGAATCAGGGGGCTACCCTCGAATTCAGTTTTATCGGATTTGCTAAGCAAAAGGTGAAAGTAGGCACTAACAAAATCATTAACATCACATTAGAGCCTGAAAATGAAATGTTGGATGAAGTAGTTGTAATTGGTTACGGCTCCGTCAAGAAAAAAGACCTACTCGGTTCCATTTCTACGGTAAAAGAAGACGCTTTGGCCGAACGTGTTTCGGGCAATGTGGTGGAAGCCATGCGAGGACTTACTTCAGGCGTAAAGATTACAAGTAGTGGACAGCCAGGTTCCAGCGCCACCATCAACATTCGCGGTCTGGGTAGTTTGACCAACAACAACCCGTTATTCATCATCGACGGTGCCTATGGTGGCAGTGATTTTGGTGTCAATGTAGAAGACATTGAGTCCATTCAAGTATTGAAAGATGCCTCATCAGCAGCCATCTATGGTTCACGTGCAGCAAATGGAGTTGTAATCATCACTACCAAGCAAGGTAAAGAAGGCGACCTGAAAGTGAAGTTTGATTCACAACTGACACTAAGTTGGCTCCCCCGCTACGACCTGATGGATGCAGAGACTTACAAGATTTATAACGACCGTGCTTATGACGAAGCCATCCTGGCAGGAGTTTCAGGCGTTACAAAACGCCAGAACCACTATGATGGAAATACAGACTGGCAAAATGAAATGTTGGGTACAGGTGTATTGCAGAACTACAATGTATCCCTTTCCGGAGGTTCCAAGACTGTAAAGTATTACGCATCTCTGAACCGCATGGTCGATGATGGTGCTCTCTACCGTACCGGTTACGACAAATACGGCTTCCGTATCAACACCAGCGGACAGAAAGGTATTTTCTCATACGGTGAGAATTTCTACTACACCAAATCCGACAGGAAGATACTGAACGGTAATCCCTGGAGCGACTTCATCGGTATGCCACCCACTATTCCGGTATATGACGAGTCACATGTCGGCGGATACGGATACGGCGATGTAGACCGTGCCAACTCTTACGGCCTGAATTCAGTAGCCATGCAGGACTTGTATATACGAAACAATGAAGAGGAATACCTGACCGGAAACATCTACGGGCAGATTTCACTCTTTGGGATGTTCGATGCAAAACTGAATGTTGCCTATAAAAGTTATATGGGCGTTACGAACTCCCTGCGCAAGAAAGGTAATTGGGTTATGGGACAAGGTGACGATGCCGCGCATCTGGGTTACGATAGTGCCAAGAATCATGATATACTGATTGAGCAAACCTACAATTTTAAGCATAAATTCGGTAAACATGATGTGAATGCACTGTTTGGTATCACTTACAATAAGTTCCACGAAGAAAAACGTTGGATTACCAAACTCGATCCATTGATGATAGGCGACAAATACATCACATCTCTGGATGCTGCCACCGGAAATACCACCGCAGGCGGTAGCTATGGCGAATCAGCATTGATATCTTATCTTGGACGCATCAACTACTCCTATGCCGACAAATACCTGGCACAAGTAACAGCCCGTCGTGACGGTACTTCCCGCCTACCTAAGAATGACCGTTGGGGAAACTTCCTTTCCGTTTCATTGGGCTGGCGTATTAGTGGCGAGAAGTTCTTCAATGTACCTTGGATTGATGACCTGAAAATACGTGCCAATTACGGTACTCTCGGTAACAGTAGTATCGGTTATTGGGACTACCAGTCCACCATCAACACAGCTCCGCGCGCCGTATTCGGAAGTCCGGAAAACATATTGATTGGTATGACTCAATCTCAGTTAACCAACAATGACCTGGTTTGGGAAAAGAAAACAACCGCTAACGTCGGTTTCGACCTGGTTGCATTCAATAACCGTTTCCGTTTAAGTGCTGAGTATTTCTATTCAAAGAGTAAAGACCTCTTGGTTTACCTCCCCATCCTGATGAGTTCGGGCAATGAAGGTGGTGCACCTGCCGTGAATGCTGGTAGCCTGGAAAATAAAGGATTTGAAATGGAAATCGGCTGGAACGATCAGATTCGCGACTTTGCCTACTCCGCTTCACTGAACATTTCACATATCAAAAATAAAGTACTTGATTTGGGATACGGACAAACAGTCTACAATACGACTCTTGCCAAAACCGTAATCGGTGAACCGCTCGGTATGTGGTATCTCTACAAGATGAATGGTATCTTCCAGTCAGAAGAAGAAGTACGGAACTATGTAAACTCAGAAGGTAAGATCATACAACCTAATGCTTTGCCGGGTGATATTAAGTATGACGACTATAACGGCGACGGTAATATATCATCCGAAGACCGCCAGATAGTAGGTAGCCCTTGGCCCAAACTTGAATTAGGAATAAGTCTCGGTGCATCCTACAAAGGCTTCGACCTGAACATCAACGGCTACGGTCGCTTCGGGCAGAAAGTATGGAACGGTTCGGCATCAGCAGCCGGTGACTTTGCCAACAACCAGAACAACTTCAACGGCATTATCCCCTGGACACAAGAGCACCCGGTTAACGACCGTCCACGTATTGTATATGGAGACTCCCGCAACAGTCGAAGCGATCAAGACCGCTGGTTGGAAAGCGGTTCATTCTTCCGCCTGAGCGATATTACGTTAGGTTATACAGTACCTACCCGCTACATTAAGAAGATTAGATTAGAAAGACTCCGTGCATCGGTTACTTTACAAAACCTAGTGACCTTTACTGGATACTCTGGTCTAGATCCTGAATTTGCAGACAGCGGTATCTTCACTATAGGAGCTGATTATTGTTCGTTCCCTAACCCACGCGCTGTTCAGTTTGCATTATCATTCACCTTCTAAATATTGCTGAAATGAAAAAAATAGCTCTTTATATATTATGTGGTGTCATGGCATTATTTACGTCGTGCGACCCCTCTTTGCTCGATCTGCAAAATGAAAATACCCTAAGTACAGGCATATACTGGAAAACGGAATCTGACATCGAGGCTGGTGTAATAGCCGTATACGGAATGTTCTATCGTCAGGGAACCTGGACACGTAATATCTATACACAGATGATAGGTATGGCGGACGAAGGTGTAAGTTATGCCGGATGGACTGAATTGAATGAATACACCAAATTCATCTTTACCGATTATAACTTCTCAGAAGTCAACACCAAGATATGGCGGGAACACTATACTGCCATTTTTCGTGCCAATCAAGTGCTAGACAACATTGTCAATGTACCGTTCAGCGATGAAACACACAAAGATGATCTTATTGGACAGACCAAATTCCTACGTGCTTTCTATTATTTCTACCTTACAGCCTTGTGGGACAATATACCTCTCGTACTGAATACCTCTTCAGCTTCCGATAAACCTATGCAAGCTACTGCCGATGAAATCTTAACCCAAATAGAAGAAGATTTAGAGGATGCAGTCAACAAGCTCCCTTCTACACGTGACGTTAATAACTATGGGCGTCCAACAAAAGGAGCTGCTTACGGATTACTAGCTAAAACCTATGCACAACATCATAAATGGGAAGAGGCCAAAAGATGCCTTGAATGGCTTATTGATGGTGAAGGAAAGAACTATTACTCATTGGTAAGAAATTGGGCTGATAATTTCAGTAATTATACAGAAGACAACAAAGAATCACTATATGAAATTCATTTCTCTTTAACAAATAAAGTAGGCTTTGACCAAACAGATAACTATTTAGATCCGAATGCACAACTAGGAACACAAATTGAAATGAACCAGGCTCCTACTGGGATAGGCTGGAACAATATAGAAGCAAGACGCTGGTTAGTGGATTACTACAAACGCGAACAAACAACAGATGGAAAAAATGATTCCCGCTTGTTCCATACATTATGGTATGACGGTGCAGCAGCCGACTTTCCTGAATATCCCAATCAGTTAATATATGGTTCACCATGGAATAGTGATTGGGGTAACCGTGTTTTTATAAAAAAATACAGTACAGATGCTTCTCCATTATATTATTGGAATGACAATAACTTCCGTTCCCTACGTTACGCCGATATGTTATTACTATACGCCGAAACACTGAATGAGTTGAATTCAGCCCCACCTTCAAAAGCCATTGAATGCCTCAATCGTGTACGTAACCGTGTTAATCTACCCGATATAGAAGACAGTAAATACTATAATGGTTCTCAAATTAGTACCAACAAAGATGCCTTCCGTGAACACTTAAAAATAGAACGTGCTCTAGAACTTGCCATGGAGTGTGTACGTTGGATTGACTTAAAACGTTGGGGTATCAATGATCAAGCTGCATTGAATGAACTAAAAGAGCGCGACAGCGATTTCAACAACTTTATAATCGGTAAATCTATTCGTATGCCAATCCCACAAAGTGAAGTAGATAACAATCCGAATTTGAACCAAAATGACCAATATTAATTAAAGATATTTGAGCTATGATCAATACAAAATATTTAATAGGAGCAGTCATTATACTGCTGACATTATGGGGATGCGGAAATGATTCCGATTACATCATCGAAAGCAATCCCAATGAGTTTGCCATATTTCCGGTAGCCATACCTGTAAGCGCTAATGGTGGAAGCTATGAACTTACAATTAACGGTAATGAATCGTGGACAGCTGAACTAACTAATTCTAACAGTTCAGCTAAAGATTGGTGTACACTAAGTGAGACATCTGGAAGCGGTAGAAAAGTAATTACTATCAATGTAAAGCCAACAACTTCTTTCGTCAAAAACCGTTCAGTCATTGTCGAAGTAAGTTCTAATACTAAAATATTAAAGACCAAAATACTTCAAGAGACAATGGTATTAGGTGAAGACGAAGTACTAATAAATGGTCTTGTATGGTCTACCAAGAATGTAGGCACCCCAGGAACTTTCGCAACCTCTCCCGATGATATAGGACAACTCTATCAGTTCAACCGAAAAGTAGGTTATCCGGCTGGACCTCAAGATGATCCGGCACCAGCTAACTGGGCTTCCAACTATACAAACGATGACACTAACTGGACTACCGATAATGACCCTTCTCCCGAAGGATGGCGTGTGCCTACCACGGAAGAGATGGCAGCTCTTTGGGAAAAAGGAGCAACATGGGTTACAGCATCCCAGACCGGATTTAAGACCGACGGTATCATTATCGGTGTTGATGAGGTTACTGCCAAACGTGCTACAAAAGATAATCTGAAACAACTCGGCTGTCTCTTCCTGCCTCAAAGCGGTTGGAGAAATGAAACCGGAATGATGGACCGCACCTGGCTCTGCGCCGTTCGCAGCGGAAATTCATTAAGTCCTACCCACGGTGGCATGTCACTGGGAGACTCCGGCGGCTACCGCGACACATGGGGTTGGGGTGACGGCCAGAAAGCACGTGCAGCCATGATCCGACCTGTCAAGAACATACAAGTCGAGGATTGATTTATAGCATCTATATACTCGACAACTCTATTATTAACGAACTAAATTTAAAGAGATGAACAACTATAAGACCTATATATACCTTACCTTGCTCACACTCTTGAGTTGCAAGGGCAATGACGGTAATGAACCGCAGAAACTCACACCGCAAATCCGGTATGAGTTCAGTGGCGGTGCTGGCCATTATAACTATGCTCCGAGCATCATAGAAGACCAGTACGGCATCCGGTACGGCTTTGTATGTGAGAATCGTGATCCGTTCAAGATTGTGGACTATGTTTATCTATACAAAGGAATCCCCACGGAGAAAGGCTATGTATGGCAACCCGGCACACAGATCATCGAACCGTCCGAGACAGGCTGGGATAACTGCCACATCTGCGACCCGGACGTACGTGAGTTTAAAACGACTTATAAAGGAGAAACTTACAACTGGATTATGACCTACCTGGGCGTAGACCGCTGGGACTGTAACCACAACCAGATAGGACTGGCCATTTCCAAAAACATCGAAGGCCCGTATATCAAGTTCGACCGCAATCCGCTGGTGGCTTATGAAGATACTACCAAATGGGGTGTGGGGCAAAGTACAACAATCGTCAAAGACTCTACGACCATACAATTATTCTATCATTCGACTACGGAGAACGGACCTTTCTGTATGCGCGAAATAAAATTGAATGATCTGGATAATATCATATTGGGCGAAGAGAAAGCAATTCCTTTCCTGAGCGCCAACAGCTATCCTGCCATGTCCGACAAGAATATATATATGGTTTCGGAAACCCGTGTGTCCCCCATCAAAGAGATACCGACTTGGGTAGGAGATGTCTGTCGGCTGGCATACAAACCAAGAACAGAAAGTCTTTTTACCGAGGAAGACGGATGGATTGAAATCGGCCATGCAGGACCGGAAAAAACAGGATTCCCAAGAAATCACAATCCGGGTATCCTGACGGATACGAAAGGTTACATGCTTAATGACGATGAACTGGTGATGTACTTCACTCCCGCCATGACAGGCGAAAACTGGCTATGGTCATACGACCTATACTCGGCTACGTTTAATCTCAAAAACTATTTCAAATGAATAAAACAATCCTGCAAATAGTATGCATTGCTCTTATTCTTGCCTTCCCCTGTGGGAAGGCATCAGGGCAATACAAAAAGATTCCCGTAGTGGTAATTACCGACTTGTATCATCCGTATCAGGACCCGGGAGATAACATGGACCTCATTATGGGCTTCGGACTGCCCGATGTAGACCTGAAAGCCGTCTTATTGGACATCACAGACGCATTCAGGAAAGATACTGCCGACCATCCCACCCTGTGGAAAGACCCGCGTGGACCGAGAGAAGCCGGAATTATCCCTGTGGAACAATTAAGTTATATCTTCAACAAAAAGGTACCTTATGGCATTGGTCCGTTATCCATGATGAAATCGGAAGAAGACCGGATGGAGTATCTGCCAGACTATGAGCAGGAAGCAATCGATATACTGCTGGAAGTTCTGAAAAAGAGTAAAGAACCCGTAGAGGTATTGTCATTCGGTTCGGCAAGGATACTGGCGGTTGCGTACAACCGTGCCCCCCAAGCTGATGAAACAGAAGATACACAAAATTCATCTGAGTGCCGGGACAGCAAGCAAGAACCATAAATTGGGAAGCGATGCCGGGGCAAATGCTATTCCGGGCGGTGAGTGGAATGTAGCACTGGACGTGTTCGCTTTCAACAGAATATTAAAATCAGATTTACCCGTAGCCATCTATCCATGTGCAGGCAAAGACGGAGGCTTCGTAAAAGACTGTAACAATACCTACTGGAAATTACCCGATATGGATTTTATCCGAAAGATGAATCCCCAATTGCAACGGTATCTTGATTTTGCTTTCACCCAGAAACTGCAATATGACTTCCTCCGTGCCATGAATGCCGACTATCCGGTTGATATAGACCTCAACCGTTACCCCTGTCCATTCCACGTATGGGAAAGTGCCATCTGGCTGAAAGCAACACAAAGGGAGATCATTTGTACTCCCACCGGAGAATACCGCCTCGTCAAAGAAAGGAAAAGCAACAAAGGCGACCGCATTGTAGCAAACGAACTACGCCGCTGTAACCTTGATGAGATAAGAGACGACGGACGATTCCAGTTTTCATACACCGATAAGTCTTCCGATAAAGAGATTTACTATCGTCCGGACCTTGACGAGAACGAGAAAGCACTCCAACAGGTGATTCCCGAACTCTATATATCCATTTCACCCAGTCACTAATTTTTTTAATATACCGTCATGAGAAAGAGCAAACTTTATTTGATTGGCTTGTTAGTATTGGCTCTATCAAGCTGCACTTCCAAGAAACAACAAACTGCGGAAATCACCCCGAATGTACCCAAAATTATTCTGGAAACAGATATAGGTAACGACGTGGACGATGCACTGGCACTGGATATGCTTTACAAGTATCTGGACGCAGGAGATATCGACTTATTAGGCATCACCATCAACAAAGAAGGAACCTATCCGGCCGAATACACCGACATCATGAATACCTGGTACGACTATCCTCAAATTCCTATCGGAATCATACACAACGGAGCCGACTGTGAGAACGATGCTACAAACTATGCCAAAGCCGTATGTCTCATCCAGAAAGATAACGGTGAACCGGCTTTCAAGCGCTCACTGAAAGGTGACTATAACCAACTGCCGGAAGCGCCTGCCCTCTATCGTAAGCTATTGGCACAACAACCGGACAGTTCTGTTACCATCATCTCCGTAGGTTTCTCCACGAACCTTGCACGCCTGTTGGAGACTCCGGCTGACGATGTATCTCCGCTGACCGGAAAAGAGCTTGTTGCCCAAAAAGTAAAACTGCTGTGTACCATGGCAGGCTGCTTCAATAATCCCAACCTGTTCGAATATAACGTAGTGAAAGACATTCCGGCGGCAAAGAAGATATTCTCCGAATGGCCTACCACACTGGTGACCTCTCCTTTCGAAGTAGGTATCGCCATCAACTATCCCGGCAGCAGCATTGAAAACGATTTCAGATGGGCTCCTATGCACCCAATGGTAGAAGCATATAAAAGCTACCTGCAGATGCCTTACGACCGTCCTACATGGGACTTGACCTCCGTACTATATTCCGTTGAAGGTCCATCCTATTTCAACGTTTCTCCGGCAGGTAAAATAAACGTAACGGACCAAGGTGCTACTGAATTTACTCCCGATGCCGCAGGAAACCGTTACTACCTGACAGTAGATTCCATTCAGGCTGAGAATATCAAACAACATTTCGTCCAGTTACTGACCAAGCAACCGGCTCACTTCAATAAATAATAAGCATTATGACTAAATATCTATTGGGTCTCATAAGTTTATGGCTCATGTGTTCCTGCTCGGACACCGACCCCGGAGAAACCCCTCCGATAGACCCGCCAACACCTACACCTACCGTAACCATCACAAAACCGGAATTTGTATTCGGTTTCCAAGGCCAGAGCAAGTATTCTTACTGCCCAAGTGCCTTGAAACAAGCTGATGGGACAGTTCATCTATACTTCTGCGGCAATCCGGAAAACCTGATCATGGTCGATAATATCTTCCATATCAAGATCAACCCGGATGGTACACAGACTGCTGCCAAAAGTGTATTGCAGCCTGGTGTACCAGGTTCATGGGACGATCACCATACCTGTGACCCTTCTGTTATCGAAGGTAACTTCACTTGGAAAAATACTACCTACAAGTATGCCATGTTCTTCCTGAGTAATATGTACGGGGTATATTACAATGAAATCGGTGTCGCGTTCAGCAACGACCTTGATGCAGATAGCTGGGTGAAGTATCCGCAGCAGATTGTGAAGAAAACATGGTCGAGCGAAGGTGACCAGGAAATAGGTGGCGGCGGTAAGTCATGGGGAGTAGGCCAACCTTCTGTCGTATCTCTGGATGGAAAAGGTAAGCTACTGCTGACTTATACCGTAGGTGATATCGGGGGTACGCGCATCGTCTGGGCCGAAGCGGATTTCAGTAATATGGATACATATTCCATCAGTACCCCGCAAACAATTGTACAGACAGGTTTAAAGGCCATTGACAACCAGTCAAGGGATTATACTTGTAACTCGGAATTTGCAATTGACAAGGATGCGGATAAAATCGTCATGATACGTCCGATACAGCCTATGCCCAATGATTATCCCAATTATTTGAATTCTTCATTGGAAATAGACTACATGAACCTTTCTGACTTCACCAATCAAAGAGGTAACTGGACACAGATTTACCGGATCACTCCGGATGATACCGGCTATCCGAGAAACCACAATGCCACTTTGCTAAGGGATAATTTCGGCCACTTGCAAGACTGGGAAGAACCGGAATTCTACTTTACAGTCAGCAAGGCAGCTCCTGATGTACAACCTTCGGGCAGCAACCACGCGGAGTGGACGTACCATATTTGGAAGAGCAAAGTAGTAAAGTAACAATCTGAAAGCAAAGATGATTTTACAGGTCCATGACGAACTGAATT
>ENA-OPSN01000883-OPSN01000883.1-human-gut-metagenome-genome-assembly--contig:-NODE-883-length-14332-cov-2.910555_pt1 | contig 14332 bp, 5 predicted proteins | sample MGYA00241808_ERZ501907 | MGnify/ENA primary metagenome ERZ501907 (study PRJEB25962, sample SAMEA2042218) | human gut metagenome | biome: human gut; feature: human-associated habitat; material: faeces...
TGAAAAGAAAAAGTGGAGTGGCGAAAACGCATCGCGTTCCATCATAGAACTGCCTACCATTCAAGAGGAATTCATTGCTGAAATGAAAAAAGCAGGCAAACCGATTGTTCTGGTACTGGCTAACGGACGTCCTTTGGGACTCTCTAAAGTGGAACCTCTCTGTGACGCCATCGTTGAAATGTGGCAACCGGGAGTACCTGGCGGTAAACCATTGGCAGGTGTCTTGTCCGGCCGGGTAAATCCTTCGGGCAAGCTTTCCATTACTTTTCCACGTTCCACCGGACAGATTCCAATCTATTACAATCAGCGCAAAACAGCCCGTCCACAAAGTGGCAAATATCAAGACATCCACTCTTCCCCACTGTATGAATTCGGATACGGCTTGAGTTATACCACCTTTAATTATGGTAATATCAACTTGCCCAAAGAAACCATCAGACGCGGTGAAAAGTTGGTAATGGAAATCCCAGTCACCAATGTAGGCAAACGTGACGGTGCAGAAGTGGTGCATTGGTTTATCTCAGACCCATTTAGCACGATTACCCGTCCATGCAAAGAGTTGAAGCACTTCGAAAAGCAACTAATTAAAGCAGGTGAAACACATATATTCCGCTTTGAAATAGACCCGATACGTGATCTTGGTTTTGTAAATGCCAATGGTGAACATTTCCTTGAAAATGGAGAATATTATGTAATAGTGAAAGACCAGAAAGTAAAATTCACGGTTATAGATTAATCTTCTTTTTATATTGTAGGCCATCCTCCTTTCATCATTCTAAAAGACAGATGGCCTGCAATTTCTATTTTTAGAACAAATAAGTATACTGTTCTCCTAAAAATTTCTTGATATGCTTCAAGGCTTTGGTTATTTGGGCCTCCACCGTCTTGACAGAAATACCCATTTCCCCGGCAATTTCTTGATTAGTCTTCCCTTCTTCCCTACTTTTGCGATAAACCTGCCCACATTTGTTCGGAAGGGAACAAACAGCTTCTTCAATCAATCGATTAAGTTCTTCCATCTCCACCGAAGTATCAGCCGCAAGAGCATATCCATATTCTTCTCCTCTCTCGATGGGAACCGTATCCTTTTCATCGCGTAAAGCATTCAGGCAACGATTGCGTGCAGACTGGAAAAGATAAGCCTTGAATGAGATTTTAAGAGTCAAGTCGGCCCTACCCTCCCATAAATTCATAAAAATGGAAAGGGACAGTTCTTCTATCTCCTGCTTGTCTCTCAGATAAAGGGACATGAAGCGGCAGAGTGAAACAAAATAAGTATCGAAAAGGTGCTTGAAAGCCTTCTCGTCATCTTGTTTGATTAACTGTAACAATAGGATATCATCTTCTGCAGGCATATCGAAGTTATATTAGATAAGGGCTTCTTGAGCGGCAAAGATACTAATATTATTCGTTCCTCGAAATTTATTAAAAAAATAATTGGAATTGGAATAAGGGTTAAACTCAAGTGATGTGTCATATAAGTGAAGGCCTATAAAAACATCATGATCATGAAAAAAAGTGTTCCTTGGAATTTAATCATTCCTAAGTTGAAACAGGAAATTTCCGCAGACGAAGAGCGGCAATTGGAGACTTGGTTACGCAGCAGTAACAACGAAGCGTTATTCAAGGAATTACAACTGTTATGGGAAAAAATTCAGGCAAATGTAGAAAACTATACGCCCAATACCGAATATTATTGGAATGAACTTGTCAACCGTATGCACGCCAGCGAGCCTAAGCAGACTGAAAAACCTGCAAAGAAACGCTTCGAGCTGAAACGGATATACCGCTACGCAGTAGCAGCATGTATAGCTGTTGCCATCGGTTGCTCATTCTACATAGGATTCCTTAACGGACAGCTTGAAGCCATGCCGCAGTTATACTCTAATTTGTCGGGTAAGTCTAAGGTTCTCCTTCCTGACGGAAGCGAAGTATGGATGCATACAGAGACCTCTTTGCAATACGAATCACAAATGAATAAGGATGAGCGTATCGTAAATGTAACTGGTGAAGCTTACTTCGATGTAGCACACGATGCTGACAAACCTTTTATCGTGCAGACAGAAGGTATGCGTATCGTAGTTCACGGAACCAAATTCAATGTCGATGCATTCCCCGGTTCGGAAAATACAGTAGTGAGTTTGGTAGAAGGGTCCGTCTCTTTGGAAACCGAGACAGAGAACCGTTTCCTCAAACCAGGCGAAACAGCTACTTTTAATCGGAAGACCCTGACACTTAAGGTAGAAAAAGATGATGTACATTTTGCCTCTTCGTGGGCAAATACACAACTCGTATTCAGAAACCGTTCATTGGGAGACATTTGCAAACTGCTTTCTAAATGGTATCGGGTAAAGATAGACGTGGATCCTACATTATCCAATAAATATTTCTATACGTTTACGTTGCGTAGCGAACCGCTGGACGAAATACTCCGTATCATGTCACGCATCCAACCTATGAAATATACCTTTAACGAAGAGAATGAATTGACAATTTCGTTTGCAGACACAAAACAAAAAGTAAAATGAAACAGTAACAAAAAACTTATGCCAAACAAATGAGAAATGCACGTTATTTAATAATTAACGAAAAGTAAACACCTACATTAATCTTTAAATTTAAGACAATTATGGATATAAGAAAACAACTCATCATTCTTATACTAGTACTTCTATGTGCCCCAGTTTCTGCACAAAAGAAAGAGAAACTGATCACACTGAAGTTCACAGACATCCCATTATCAGAGGCTATGCCAAAAGTGGAAAAGCAAAGCGGATACACTTTCTTCTATGAATCGCAGCAAATAGACATCAAACAGAAAGTCAGCCTAAATGTTAAGAATGCAACTATTAATAAGACAATAGCAGCCTTATTGAAAGGGACCAATGTTAAATTTGAAATCGACGCAACACACATTATTTTATATACCGGAAAGAATAACAAGGCAATATCCGGGCAACCACAGAACATCTCTGGTACAGTAATTGACGAAAGTGGTGAACCAATTATCGGAGCAAATGTCATGGTGGAAGGAACCAATACTGGTGTCATCACAGATCTTGACGGAAAATACACGATCAACGCACCGGCAGGGAGTAATCTCAAAATTTCCTATATCGGTTATGTGACACAGACTGTAAAAGCTGGTAGAAACAGTACCGTAAAGTTAGTGGAAGACAGTAAAACACTGGCAGAAGTCGTGGTAATCGGCTATGGTACACAACGTAAGTCCGACCTGACTGGAGGTCTGGTATCAGTAGACCAGAAGAAGCTGAACATGATAAATAGCAGTAACTTAATGGACCGTCTCGCAGGACAAATCCCGGGCTTAAGCGTAACTACTGGTGATGCGAAACCGGGAGCAGACCAAACCCTCCGTGTACGTGGTGAAAACTCATTAAGTGCCGACAATGCACCGCTCATCGTATTGGACGGTATTCCTTACAATGGTTCTTTGAGTGATATTGACCCAAACATCATCGAAAGCCTTAGTGTCTTAAAAGATGCTTCCGCAGCAGCTATCTACGGCTCACGCGGTTCCAATGGTGTTATCTTGATTCAATCAAAGAAAGGCAAGAAAGGTGCACCCCAAGTTACATACAAAGGGCAGTTCAGAATGTCGCAACCCCAACAGACTATTGATGTGATGACTCCAGACGAATACATCACATTTAAACAAGACATTGCACGCCTGAAAGATGGATGGAGTGGTGACCAATTGGCTCCTGAGAATATTCTGAGTGCCAGCGAACTTATAAATTACAAGAAAGGCGTTACAAACGACTGGCAGGACTATATTTTCCGCAATGCATTTACCATGGAACATCAGGTAGGCATTTCCGGAGGTACTGAAAGCACCACTTATATGGGGGCAGTTTCCTATCTGGATCAAGAAGGTGTAGTCTACAATTCTGCTATGAAACGTTACAATATCAATTTGAATGTCACACAAGTATTAAACAAATGGCTGACTATTGGTATACAGACCCAATTTATTCAAAGAGATGGCGGTGGTATAACCCCGAATATTGAACATGCTGTAAAGCAAAGTCCTTATGGTATCTACAAAGATGAAAACGGCAAGTATTATGAAGAACCTATGGACCAATCCCTGATTATTAACCCGATGGCCAATGTCAATGCCGACCAAGATCAAACAAGACGTAACTTCTTCATCAACACCTATGCTGACATTCTGTTGCCGGTAAAAGGTCTTTCAGCCCGTACAACCTTTGGTTACAACTATCGTAGCGACTTTACCGGCACATACTATGGCCGTGACACCAAAGACGGTAGAACAGCCAGCGGAAAAGCCAGCATCAACAATGAACACTACTGGGATTACACTTGGGAAAATCTGCTCAAATATAATCGTGAATTTGGCAAGCACCGTTTCGACGCTACAGGTTTGTTCAGTGTACAACAAACTCAGAAAAAGACTTCCAAGTCAAGTGCCGAAAGTTTTGTAAACGATGATTCCAGTTATCATAACATCAATGCAGGTGAAAAGAATAAAACCGTAAGTTCAGGTTTATCAGAAACCTCGATGCTGTCTTATATGCTTCGCTTGAATTATTCATATGCAGGAAAATATATGTTGACCCTGACCGGACGTTCCGACGGTTATTCTGCCTTCGGTGCAAACAACAAGTATGCATTCTTCCCGTCAGTGGCTGCTGCATGGAACATTGCTTCCGAAAGCTTTATGGAAAATGCACAAAACTGGTTGGACCAACTGAAGCTCCGCGTATCTTATGGTTCCAACGGTAACCAAGCCATCAGCCCCTATCAGACGCTGGACCGTCTGCATCTCACAAACTATATCTGGGGTGACGGTGGAGCAGGTGTCAACGGTGCTTATCTAGCCAATGACGGCATTGGAAATCCGAATCTGAAATGGGAAACAACCCGAACATTCAACGTCGGCATTGACTATTCATTCTTTAACGGCCGCATCAACGGTAACATTGAAATGTATGTCGCCAACACAAAAGACTTGCTGATGAAGCGTACTGTTCCTATCATGAACGGTTATAAAACTATTTGGGATAATGTGGGTAAAACACGTAACAAAGGTGTTGAATTCACTTTAAACACCGTCAACATACGCAATAAGAATTTCGAATGGAGCACTGGAATCATCTTTTCACTAAACCGTGACAAGATTGTAGACCTGCGTGGTGACAAAAAAGATGATATCACCAATAAGTGGTTCATCGGCAAACCCTTGCGAGTTTACTACGACTATGACGTTGACGGTATCTGGCAGGAAGGTGACAAATTCACCTATACTACAGCAGACGGTACCGAAAAAGAAATCCAAAAAGGTGCCAAGCCAGGCTCTGCCAAAGTGAAAGATGCAGACGGAAACGGTTACATTGATTCCAACGATAAAGTCATCATCGGTTCAAAGAATCCAAGCTTCCTAATGTCTATGAGCAATACTCTGACCTACAAAAATTTCTATCTGTCATTTTTACTAAACGGAACATTCAAGGTTACACGCGAGCTGAATGAAGCCAATATCGGAAGTTGGAGTTACAATTTATACAACTATCTGCATAATGCCGATTACTGGACGCCGGAACATACCAATGCCAAATATGCTTCTCCGGTATATAACAACTTCGACGGACACAGCTATTACAAAGACTTTACATACATCCAAATAAAGAATATCACTTTAGGATACAATTTTGAAAAGAATTTAGTAAAGAAATTGGGGCTGAGTGGTTTGGGAGTCAATATCAGCGTGGAAAATCCTTATACATTCTGTGATATACGCAGCGTATTGAACTATGACAACAGTTGGTTTGCCTCTTACCCGACTGCACGTTCCTACGTACTTGGACTGAACTTATCATTCTAAACTTACTTAAATATATATACAATGAAAAATTATATATCAAAAGCAACTCTAGCTCTATTAGTAGCTCTGTCTGCTACCGGTTGTTCCGACTTTTTGGATGAGAAACTGAAAAGTGAACTGGCCCCGGATAACACATATACAAGTTCCTATGGTTTCGAGGTAGGTTCCACCGGACTTTATGCCCAAGCACGTTCTGAATATAACACTTGGGGTGAAAACGGAGCCTTCATGCATAATGCCGCTTGCCCTTACGAAGCATTACAAATTGCCACTGACCTTGCTACCATGGGTACCAAAGACGGTTCTATCCAACCGTTCGGTTATTTGACATTAACTCCCAATACCGGTATTGTAGGCTCCTACTGGAATTGGGCCTACAGTCTGATTGCAGGAGCCAATGAGATGTTGAAATACTCTGAAATAAACACGAACTGGGATAATAGCACAGACAAGGCGCTCTATCAAGCAGAATCACGTTTTTTCCGCGCCTATGCATACCGCACGCTGGTTTATCTGTATGGAGACGTTCCTTATGTAGACAAGATTCAAGATCAGTTCAGAATCGATTTTACCCGTACACCGAAGGAAGAGGTTATTGCCCACATGGTAGAAGACCTTCAGTTTGCTGTCGAGAACCTGCCTACCGACCCTGATGCCGTAAAAGTCGGCAAGCTGACCAAATGGGCGGCAGAACACTTGTTAAGTGAGGTTTACTTAATGCAGGGTGATTATGCAAAGGCTGAAACTGCTGCAGAGAATGTCATCAACAGCGGATATTTCCACTTGATGGAAGACCGCTTCGGTGAAAAGGCAAAAGCAAACGGCGATGTGTTCTCCGACCTATTCGTTGAAAACAATCAAAATCGCACATCCGGCAATATGGAAAGCATTTGGGTCATGCAGTTTGAATATAACACTACTGGTGGCGGTACAAATTCCGATGACTGGACACGCCGTGCCTGGGAACCCAAATACTTCGAGATTACCGGTTTTGTTTTGGCAGACTCACTGGGTGGCCGCGGCTTGTCGCAATTGGTACCAATGAAATGGTGGATTGGAGAAGATACCGGTTTCTTTGATGAAAATGATATCCGTAATTCCGAATACAACATTAAACGTAACTGGTATTACAACAACGAGAACATGCCCGACCTTTATGGTAAAAAGGCTACGATTACAGACGAAACATGGTTTACCACCTTCCGTCTTTATCCGGCTCTGACAAAATTCTTCTATGGCCGTTCCGAAAACCTTTCTTTGACCGGTTCCTACCGTGACCGCATGAAGTTCCGTTTGTCCGAGACTTATCTCTTACTCTGCGAAGCAAGGTTGGGGTTGAACGATATTTCAGGTGCCCGCGAAGCAATCAATGTTGTACGCCGTCGCGCGCATGCTCCTGAAATTACGGACAGTGAAATGACCATGGACTTCTTGCTGGACGAACGTATCCGCGAGTTGGTAGGTGAAGAATCACGCCGCTTTACCTTATGCCGTACCGGCAAATTATTGGAGCGTACCCGCAAATACAATACAGAATCGGGGCCCGTTATGCGTGATTACCACACATTATGGCCGATTCCTCAGAGCATAATCGATTCAAATACGGGTGCAGAATTCCCGCAAAACGAAGGATATTAACAGCACAAAAACAAAATAAAACACGAATAAAGGTAAAAAGATAGTTTTCAAGATTCTCATAAAGGGAATTGTCCGCGTCCATTGAGAACAAAGGCAATTCCCTTAATTTTATCAATAAACAATCATGAAGATACACAGACAATTAACAGCAGCGGCCTTTCTGTTTATCAGTATGGCAATCATGGCACAAGTGCCATTCAGCAAAAAGGAAGTAAAAGAGAAAATGAAGCAAGTGGCGGACTGGCAAATTTCCAATCCTAACACTGCCCACGAACACCACGACTTGGATTGGACCAATGGAGCACTTTATGTAGGTATGGTAGATTGGGCTAAACTGGCAGAAGAGGAGTACAATGACAGCACCTACTATCAATGGCTCTATAAAATAGGAAGACGAAACTGCTGGCAACCCCATCAGCGGTTGTACCATGCAGACGATATAACCGTTTCCCAATCATTCATTGACTTATACCGTAAATATAAAAAAGAGGAAATACTGGCTCCTACCCTGGCACGTACGGAATGGATTGTCAGCCATCCATCCAACGGTACATTCAAACTGGAGTATGGTGACAACAAAACCCTGGAACGCTGGACCTGGTGTGACGCCTTGTTCATGGCCCCCCCGGTTTATGCCAAGCTATACCGTGAAACCAACAACCGGAAATACCTCCAATTCATGGACAATGAATACCGGGCTACCTACGAATACCTATTCGATAAGGAAGAGAACCTTTTCTACCGAGACTGGCATTATTTTGGCAAAAAAGAAGCCAATGGCAAAAAGGTGTTCTGGGGACGTGGAAATGCCTGGGTATTAGCCGGTCTGGCAGAAGTATTGCAGGAGTTGCCCAAAGACTTGATGGAACGCGCTTATTACGAAGAACTGTTTATCCGGTTATGTACCCGTATCGCCGGATTGCAGAACGAAGACGGTTATTGGCATGCCAGCCTTCTGGATCCGGCTTCTTATCCTTCTCCCGAAACCAGTTCCACCGGTTTCTTTGTATATGCGTTGGCATATGGTGTGAATGCAGGTATCTTGGACGAAGATGACTTTATGCCAGTCATTATAAAAGGATGGAAAGCGTTGACTAATGCTGTAGATGCAAACGGCAAACTTGGCTGGGTACAACCGATCGGTGCCGATCCTCGTAAAGTCACCCGTGACATGACAGAAGTTTACGGTGTCGGCGCTTTTCTTGCAGCAGGATGCCAGATTTACAAGATGGCTGTAGATACGGAAGCCGATTACATAAAAATCTGGCCGGACAAGAAAACCATGCAGGGAAATCCTTTGAGTGGCTGGGTAATCTATGCAAACGAGAATGTAAGCGATGACTTCTGGAAGAAATACGACCATATCTATGTACCGGAAAAAGGAACGACCGTGAAGATTTCCGATTATGCTCGTACACTCTATATCCGTACTCATTGGAGTACATTCAATCCTGCCGAAGGAGTCTACGGATGGGACACGGATGAAAAGTTGAAAAAAGTAATTCAAGGTGCACTCGACAGAGGCATGCGTCTTTCTTTCCGCGTGATAGTCGATAGTCGTGACAGAAAGAACGAAGCTACTCCGGCTTATGTATTCGATGCAGGAGCCAAATACTATACTGATAACGGGAAACGTTCTCCCTATCCCGATGACCCTATCTTTCAGGAGAAATATGCAAAATTCATAGAAGCGTTTGCCCAGAAGTACAATAATCCCGACTTGGTAGAATTTATAGATGGCTACGGCCTTGGCAAGTGGGGCGAGGCACACACCATGAAGTACATCGACCCTAAAAACCGTGAAACTGTATTCAACTGGATCATTGACCTGTATCTCAAGAATTTCACGAAGGTGCCTTTAGTCATCAACTACCACCGTTGGATGGGTGCAGGTAAAGACTGGGCCGGTGAAGAGAATTTTGATCCCGACAGCAAACGTCTGTTGGACAGTGCTTGTGAGAAAGGTTTTTCTTTACGCCATGATGCTTTCGGAATGAGAGAGTATTACGGCCAGTGGGAACGGAATTATGTAAAGCCTTGGATTATGAAGCGTCCGGTATTGCTGGAAGGTGGCTGGATTGTAAGCAAACACCCTTACCACAATGACCCGAGCGGTTACAAAACAGCCAAAGAAGTTCGTATAGGAGAATTTGAAGACGGCCAGGAAGCTCATGTCAATATGATGGATTTCCGTGTAGGAGACGAAACCATGAGTTGGTTCCGTGATGCCTATCCTCTGGTTGAGCGTTTCATCTCCGAAGGAGGTTATCGTTTGTATCCCGATTCCATTGTGGTTCCCAAAGAGATAAAGAACGGGACAAGAATAAGAATAGCACATCGTTGGAACAATTTAGGCTGGGGATACTGTCCTACCAATATACCACAATGGAATCAGAAATACAAAGTAGCCTTTGCCTTATTGAATCAAGACAATCAGATAGCCTACTCCTATCTGGACAGCAATACCGATTTGTCGGTCTGGATTAAAGACCATCCCACTTCTTATGAGTTTACTCCTAAAATCAAGGGAGTCAAGAAAGGCAACTATACTTGGGCAGTGGCTTTGGTAGATACGACCAAAGGCAATGGCAGTAATGTAAAAGGACTGAATATCTCTGCCAAAGGTACTTACACAAACTCCGGTTGGCTGAAACTGGCAGAAGTAACTATAAAGTAAATACATTAAAAACACACAAAGGTATGATGAAAAGAAACGACTTTCATGTTTCAAGATTATCGGCAAGGCTCCTCCTGCTGCTTGCCCTGCTGCTTGCCTCCCCCGGAGGATTGCAGGCAAAAGCAACTGACGCAGACACTCTTAGAGTGCTGGCCATAGGCAACAGTTTCTCACAAGATGCAGTGGAACAATATCTGCACGAACTGGGAAAGTCCGAAGGTTATATCATGATTATCGGCAACATGTATATCGGAGGATGTTCATTGGAACGGCATGTAAAAAATATACGCAACAATACACCGGCCTACGCCTACCGCAAAGTAGACAAAAATGGGGAAAGGGTAGAAATCCGAGAAATGACCATTGAGAAAGCCCTTGCCGACGAACCATGGGACTATGTAAGCCTGCAACAAGCAAGTCCGGTATCAGGCATTTACGAAACATACAAAGCGTCCCTCCCTGAACTGGTGGATTATGTCAAACCACGGGTCAGTAAAAAGACAGTTTTAATGATGCATCAAACTTGGGCCTATGCCGGCAACAGCACTCATTCGGGATTCAAGAACTACAATTCAAGTCAGATGAAAATGTACACCGATATTGTCAATGCCGTTAAGGAAGCAGCCGGATTGGTGGGCATCAAAAAAATCATCCCCTCCGGCACTGCCATCCAGAATGCCCGCACCACCTTTATAGGCGACCACATGAATAGGGATGGCTATCATCTGGACCTGAAAATAGGCAGATATACCGCCGCTTGTACCTGGTTCGAAGCTTTGACCGGCCAAAATGTCATAGGAGCCCCCTACTCCCCAAAAGGCATGAACTATGACGAGAAGGAAGTAGCCCAGACAGCAGCACACGCAGCCATACTTTGTCCGGACAAGGTCACCCATCTGGTCGACCTGAAGCAGCCGGCCGCCAAAGCCAATTACAATGAAGTGAATGTTCCCGAATACACCTTGCCTGATGCGTTGACACTGGAAAACGGAAAACCGGTAACAACAGCAGAACAATGGACGAAGAAACGCCGTCCCGAACTATTGCGACTCTTTGAAACAGAGATGTTCGGTAAGGCTCCCAAACATCCTAAGGACATGCATTTCGAAGTATTGACGGAAGACAGCCATGCACTTGGAGGACTGGCTACTCGAAAAGAAGTCAATGTCTATCTTACAAAGGACAACAAAAAGTATTTCACCATACTCATGTACATTCCCAACCAACGTGCGGGAACCGTACCGTTGTTCTTCGGACTCAACTTCAAAGGTAACCACACCATCAGCACCGACCCCGGCATATCATATCCTACACTTGAAAAACAAAAAGAGTTCAGATGGAGGAAGCTCCCCGAAAGAGGTATCGCCTCGGCACGCTGGCCCATAGAAACGATTATGAAGAACGGCTATGCGCTTGCCACTATTTACCGGGGAGACATCGATCCTGATTTCGATGACGCCTTTAAAAACGGAGTTCATCCTTTGTTCTACAAAAAGGGACAACGCCCCCCTGCCGATAACGAATGGGGAACCATTGCAGCATGGGCATGGGCCATGAGTTGTGCCATGGACTATTTTGAGACGGACAAAGAGATAGATGCATCCAAAGTGGCTGTCTTCGGTCATTCCCGACATGGCAAAGCTGCATTATGGGCCGGTGCTACAGATCCACGTTTCTCCCTAATCATTTCCAACTGTTCCGGTTGCGGAGGTGCAGCGCTCTCCCGCCGTGCCTTTGGCGAAACAGTCCGTGCCGTCAACCGGCAATTCACGCATTGGTTCTGCCGCAACTTCTGGAAATACAATGATAAGGAGGAAAATTTACCGTTCGACCAACACGAGCTCATTGCCCTGCAAGCTCCCCGTCCGGTCTACATAGCCAGTGCAACCGAAGACCGCTGGGCCGACCCCAAAGGCGAATTCCTATCCGGAGTATATGCCACTCCCGTATATGAGCTTTTTGGCAAGAAAGGATTAGAGTCTACAGAGATGCCTGCTACAGATACCCGTCCGAGATGGAAGCATTGCCTACCATATCCGCACCGGAATCCATGACATTACGGTTTATGATTGGGAACAATACATCTGGTTCGCTGATAAATGGTTCAAAGGCAAATAAGAAACTTCCCCTTCAGGACATTCGGAGAGATATGAGTCACCAGGAATAAAGAAATGAGCGTCCGGACAGGATAACGAAACCCAGCATACAATAGTCCGGGACTTTGTTTCCTTTACATAGGGACTTAGTCATACACTCTTGCAGATAGAACACTGACGTGAGAAAACTTTAAAAAACATGAATCCGACGAATCAACAGAGCGTCTGAATTCGTCGGACTCACGTTAAATAATCTGAGTTCTATATAAAAATCAACGCTTTAACAACTCATCTCTTCTGTTGCAACCCCTTCAGCAAGTGGTCCACCGCCGCTTTCAGCTGTGCATCTTCTCCCTTCAAAACAGCTTCCGGCACATTATAAACCAAGATGTCCGGCTGTAAAGTCCGGTTCTCCAGATAGTTACCCTGCATATCCACACAACCTACCTGCGGAATACCGAATACAATACTTGGATCAATCTGGCTTTCCCACCAGACAGCAGTCATGGTTCCTGCCACTGGAGCACCTATCAGCTTACCGATACCCAACGTCTTGTACACAAAAGGAGTACCGTGGGCATTGCTGTAATTATCCTCGCAAACCAACATACACGAAGGTTTCAGCCATCTATCAAAAGGATCGCTGCCGATGTACTGGCCGCGCGGCACAAAGCGTTCATACTCCTTGCCGCTAAGTAACGTCGCTACTTGTTCGTGCAGCCATCCGCCTCCGTTATGGCGGGTATCCACCACAACAGCCTCTTTCTTACGACTGCTTTCGCTCAACAAATCGGAGTAAATCTTACGGAAGCTCGGACTATCCATACCTTTGATGTGAATATAAGCAATGCGCCCGCCGGAATATTCATCCACCTTCTTGCGACAGTTTTCCACCCAGCGCTTATACAATAGCTCATTCTGGGCACCGTAAGATATGGGCTTCAAGGTTTCTTCAAACCGCTTGCCGGTAGCAGGATCATAAACAGAGAGAATCACCTTGCGCCCTGCCTTACCTTCGAGTAACGGGAAATAATCGGCACCTGCCTTAATGGCAACACCATCCACTTTTTCGATAATACACCCCGGTTTGACATCCGTCTTTTTCTTCGTCAATGGACTTTGAGCTATAATTTCTTTAATCTTCAGTCCATCGCCCGCATAAGCTTCATCATAGAACACTCCCAAAGCTGCCGTAGGAAGTGCTGCGCCCGAAGCATAATAACGCGCTCCCGTATGAGAACCGTTCAATTCACCCAGCATCTCACTCAGCATTTCCACAAAATCGTAGTTATTGTTGATATAAGGCAAGAAGCGCTTATAAGTTTCTTTGTATCCATTCCAGTCCGTACCTTGCAAGTCTGCCACATAGAACTTATCATTTACCTGCTGCCAGATGTGGTCGAAGATATATTCACGCTCACCGTAAGGACGGTAATCGAAGAAAGCCTCAAATTCAATTGGAGAAATCTTGCTGCCTTCAATCTCTATCTTCTTCATTCCGTCGCGGGCACAAAGGAAGATATTCTTCCCTTCCTTATCTGGCTGCAAAGCGCCTGCACCTACTTTCTTCAAAAGAACTTTTGTAACATTCTCTTTCAGGTTGTGCTCCCAAAGATCGTACCCATCCTCAAAAACAGACAGATAATAGAGTTTATCCCCTTTAGCAGAAAGCATGGCATCTGCCATATGCGAGGAATTGACGGTCAGGCGTACAATACGGTCAAAGCGGTTTGCAAGATCGAACTTCAACGGTTCTACCTTTTTCTCCTTATCTTTGTCGGCATCCTCTTTTTTCTTCTTGGCATCCTTTTCGTCTTTCTTTCCGGCTTTTTCTTTCTCTGCCTTCTCCGCTTCCTCAAGCAAAGCGGTTTCTTCCTTGTTCATCAAGAAACGGTCGTATGCTTCAGCATCAAAGAACATGATATAAGTATCGTCTTCGGCTCCCCAACTGCCGTGGCTGCGATACCCCGCACGGTCACTGGTCCAAATCATGGCTTTGCCGTCCAATACCCACTTGGCATTGCCATCGTTGTACCCGCTTTCGGTCAGGTT
>ENA-OPSN01000891-OPSN01000891.1-human-gut-metagenome-genome-assembly--contig:-NODE-891-length-14237-cov-3.180863_pt1 | contig 14237 bp, 9 predicted proteins | sample MGYA00241808_ERZ501907 | MGnify/ENA primary metagenome ERZ501907 (study PRJEB25962, sample SAMEA2042218) | human gut metagenome | biome: human gut; feature: human-associated habitat; material: faeces...
TATGAGGAGTGTACACGTATCAACCGTATTTCTAAGGAAACGGGTGTTCCCTGTTTCGTCGCATATTACCGCCGCTATCTCCCCTACTTTCAGAAAGTGAAAGAAATGGTAGAGAACGGTTCTATCGGTAATGTCATCAACGTACAAGTCCGTTTTGCCCAGCCGCCACGTGATTTGGATTACAACCGTGAAAACCTCCCCTGGCGCGTACAGGCTGATATTGCAGGAGGCGGTTACTTTTATGATCTTGCCCCGCACCAGATTGATTTGCTGCAAGACATGTTCGGCTGCATCCTCGAAGCCAGCGGATATAAGAGCAATCGTGGAGGGCTTTATCCTGCCGAAGATACATTAAGCGCCTGTTTCCAATTTGACAACGGACTGGTGGGTAGTGGTTCCTGGTGCTTCGTAGCCCATGATTCTGCCCGCGAAGACCGCATAGAGATTATCGGTGACAAAGGAATGATTTGCTTCTCCGTCTTCACGTACGAACCTATCGGACTACATACCGAGAAAGGACGGGAAGAAATCTGTATCGGCAACCCGGAACACGTGCAACAGCCTCTTATCCAAGCAGTAGTAGATCACTTATTGGGTAAGTCGGTTTGCTCTTGCGACGGCGAAAGTGCAACGTTGACTAACTGGGTAATGGACAAGATCTTAGGTAAGCTATAACCCTAAAAAAAGCAAAAAAAAAGTTCCTTCTTTTTCCGGATTCTGCCGGTATTGTTAAAAAATAAATAGGGACATCCCATTGTATATTGTTAGTTTTTTCTATCTTTGTAGAAAGAAGCAAAGAAAAAATGAAACTAACAATATATTTTTTGTGCCATGACTAAAGAAGCTTTAATGAGAAAAGCGATCGAGCTTTCAAAAGAAAATGTTGAAAATGGTGGAGGTCCTTTCGGTGCTGTGATTGCCACGAAAGACGGAGAAATAGTTGCAACAGGAGTTAATCGTGTCACTGCATCTTGTGATCCTACGGCTCACGCCGAGGTGAGCGCTATACGTGCCGCAGCTGCCAAACTCGGAACATTTGATCTTAGCGGATACGAAATCTATACTTCCTGCGAACCTTGCCCCATGTGCCTGGGTGCTATTTATTGGGCACGCCTGGACAAGATGTACTATGGAAACAACAAGACCGATGCCAAGAACATCGGCTTCGACGACTCTTTTATCTATGACGAACTGGAACTGAAGCCTGAAGACAGAAAGCTTCCTTCCGAAATCCTACTACATAATGAAGCCCTTACTGCCTTCAAAGCCTGGGTGGCTAAAGAAGACAGAGTAGAATATTAGAAAACCTCTCACTATTATTAACCTATTAATTACCCTCAAATGAAAAGAAAAAGCCTTTTATTTGTTATGGCATCAGTATGCCTGTTCAGTTGTCAACAGCAAGAAGAACTGCAAGATCCCAGTAAAGAAGTGATCGACTTTTCTACTTCTATTGACCAAAGTATCAACAATGCTCTTACTCGTAACAGCAGTAGTCTGACACTTCCGTTAAAGAGCAATTTCGCTGCCGGGGATGTCATCTCCATGTCCGTTGCCGAGCAGGATTATCATCCGTTTGCCATAGGCATGGATAGCCAGACTTGGAACGAAGCAGGCACCGATTCGGAAACGGTTACTTTCTATGCTCATTATCCTGAATTGACCGACGAAGCTGCTACTACCAGATCATTGAGCAGCCGCTATCGCGAAATCAAGGGTGGCTTAGAATATTTGTTCGGTACAGCCCAAGCCAACAAAGGTTCTAAGAATGTTGCTCTTTCATTCAAGAGAATGACAACGCCCGTCGTTCTGCTTGACGAGAACAACCAGCCGTACGAAGGTAGAGCAATCGTTAAACTGTTCTTGAAGAACAAAGGTGTGCAAGACCTGTTCAGCGGTAAAATCGAAGCTGACCCCAATGCAAAACCGGAATACATTGATATCCGGAAAGTATCTGAAGGTATCTTGACTAACTTGATTCCACAGCTCATCAAAGCCGGCGAGAAAATAGGAACGGTTATCCTGGAGGACGGTAAAGAAGAACCTATCATCGCAGAGGAGGACATTACCATAGAAGCCGGAACTCCTGTTGCGGTAAAAATGTACGCAAGACGCGGAATCATTGACGAACGAACTCCACTATTCAGATAAGACTAAAGAATAAAAAGTGATACTAATAAAAATCCCCGGAACCGCTGTAGACACTCAGCATTCCAGGGATTTTTTACACACAAAAGTTATTATTGAAATTGAAAACTGTCTTTTTTAGGTTAGAAACGCATACCTACGGTAAACAACACTTGACTGCGTGTATTCGTAACTTTCGTTGCTTCCGGTGAACCAATGACTGTACTACCATCTTCATCTGTAAATCCATTCACAAACGGATAGAAGTTTTCTTTATATGTAGAGTATTTATAAGCTAAATCAGCATAAAACATTGATCCGCGATAACCAATACCCAATGTATAATTACTCATTGATTTAGAATTGGCAAAGTCTGTATCTGTCTGAATAGAGTTAATAGCCAAATCTTTGAAAGCATCTTGATGGAAAGCCGCAGTACTATAATTATATCCTGCCCTAAAAGCAAACTGTGGAATCACCTTATACTCTAGGCCAAGACGGACTGTACTAACCCCTTTCAACATAGACGTCGTACTATTCTCAAATTCATAAGCAGAAGAATTACCTTCAGTATCTTTAAACTTCATGGAAGAATAATCTTGATACTCATATTCTGCTCCTAAAGCCAAGCTCTTGCCTACCGTATATCCCAAACTTACATTATAAGTCCAAGGAGTCTGAAAATCGAAAGGAAGGATCATATCCCCTTTTCCCGGAAGATTATCCCATGATCTCACGTCATATCCCTTTATTTCTCCAGTTACAACATCCATCACATCCGATATAACTTGTGCACTCGTTTTATAATCCAAACTATAGAATATTGGCGTATGTATAGCTAATCCAACTCGAAAAGGCGAATATTCAAAAGGACGAATAATAGCTCCCAACTTCACGTCAAAGCCAGACCCCTTTATTCTGTTCCAACTCTGCAAACTATATCCTTCATCGTTTCCATAATCCTCATCATAAAAAGTATACTTATTATAATCTACAGAATAAGCACCCAGCGTCACCCCCAAATATACCCGATCATTAAAATTAAACGATACATTAAAATCATATTGATCAATTCCCCCGCGTTCTTCCGAACGAAAATTTGCATATCCATTATCTAACATTCCTTCAAAATGTCCAGGAGAGATATAAAGAGGATTACCATTTATATCCTTATACTGTACCTCCTTCCCTTGTTCATCCTTATAGGTATAAGGAATATTGTTTACCCCTCCTGTTTTGTCATGTATTGTAATATCTCTAATCAGCCCAGCATCAGCTCCAAGAATAGAAAGCCACCCAATACCATTATCCGTATAAGGCGAATCTCCCCATTTTTCAATGCCAGCTGCTTGAGATGCCATTAGATAGGTTTGTGAGTAAAGCCCCAAATTACCTTCCATGCGCATGTTGTTATTAAAGGATTTCGCTTTATGATAATTAAAACCGAAATTCACAAAACGCAGCGGAGTTTCATTACCAATCTTAGAAGAAAATACAAACCCGATGTTATTAAAATCTCCTTTAGTTAAATCGGAATTAAACTTTTTCCCCAAATACTGGCTTTCATTCCCATAAAGAGAAAGCCCAAATGAAGTCATTATATCATTACTGCGATAAAGGCCAATACCTGCCGGATTAGTCCCCATCGTAGATATGTCTCCTCCAAGAGCTCCCATAGCTCCACCCATACCCACAAATCGAGCTGTGCCATTCAAATCTTTTCCTGTTAGTTTGGCACCGTCATATATCGTTTGTGCCATTCCCCAAGGCGCTATCATTAGCATCCCCAGAGCAATTAAAACACTTATCTTTTTCATTCCTGTCAAAACCATTTAATTAATACTTATCTTCTGGCACTGCTACTACGAGAGGAACCTCCACCTGATGATGATCTAGAAGAAGAACCACCGCTCGAATAACTACCCCGAGAGCTACTGCCACCTGACGAAGCTGGAGAATAACTACGTGAAGAAGAACGAGAAGTACCATAGGAAGAAGAACGGGTATTACTATTACTTGCTGGAGAATAACTACGCGGTGCTTCTGAACTTCCACGACTATAAGTTGATCTTGCACTACTGCTTCTAGTAGTGGTTCCAGACGAACGCGAATAACCAGAAGAACCAGTCGAACGGGAAGATGAAGAACTTCCGCTACTTCTAGTACTACTTGGACGAGAATAAGTAGCACTGCTACGACTACTTGAGCCACTGCGTTCACCTGAAGTCCGTGTACCCACTACACGTCTGGAAGTAGTTCCCCTACTATAAGTAGAACCAGAAGAACGAACAGAACTACCTTCTGAACGAACTGCAGAGCCTCCCCGAACAGAAGAACCACTGGAACGAACGGCACTCGAACCATAACGACGAATAGTAGAAGGATTCCTGTAACTGCTTTGTCCGGAAGAACGACGGTTTGTATAGGTAGGACCTGTCCAACGACCGCTTCCACCTCCGCCCCAGCCCCAGCTAGGACCACCATGCCAGTGGTGATGATGTCCCCAATAGCCACCGCCGCCATAGAAGCCACCCCAGTAGCCACCCCAGTAGCCACCATACCAGCCGCCCCATGAACCCGGGTAATATCCCCAGCCATAGTAAGGACGATTCCATCCCCAACCATAGTTCCATCCCCAACCGTAAGAGTTGTAACGCCAATCCCACCAAAGAGGATTACTGAATGTCGGGAAAGCATAAGCATACATGCCATCAGTATATACATTCCAGTCCCATGAATTAGGTCCGTAAACTACATCCCAATATAGAGGACTGCTAATGCTGATAGCAAAACGCGGATTACGGAAACGGATTATGCGTTCGGCATATTCATAGTCATCCTGTGTACCATTGAATTCACCAGTTACCCATTCTCCATCCAAATCCGGCTGATCTTTCTCTTTTATGTATAAGGTATCGTTATCCAATACGAATTCATTATCCTTTGCATCATAACGACGGTTATATTCATCTACATCCCGTGTGTTTCCCTTACGGTCCTGAACAACAACAGTAGTGCCCGGTGATGTATAGATGTTGGTCGTGAGTTGCTTTTTCGGTTCCTTCTTCACTGGAGTCGTTTCTTTCTTCTCCTGCTTGTCTTTAGAAGGTACGAAATAAAGGTCGTCATCAACGCTTTGTGCCATCAAGCCTATAGGGAGGCATAAAGCAATTAGCAAGAAATAAACAATCTTTTTCATATCATCTCGGTTTATGTAATTACTTAAACTTATTCACATTACAAAGATAAGGAAGAGATTTACCACTTAGGGGAGATTTTCCCCAAACGATTATAGGGAAATCCCTATTTTCACGACTTTTATGAAGGGGAAAGATTATTTTGTTATATCAAGACTGCCGCAATCAGTCTATCAAACAAATGGAATAGTAAACTGTACATATTCCTCATTTACAATCCAGGCTCCTCCGAAATGCTCCACAAGCATACGATTCATTTCACTTTGAATCACAATGTTCTGTACAGGAGAAGTGGTGATAAAAATAGAATTATATACAGTAACCATAATCTCATTCTTAACCATATTCGTTTCTATCAGAATTCTCAATGGCTCACGTGGTACCTCATCAACTGGAATAAACACTGTCTTCATAAGTCTGAACAACCAGTTTCCATCATAACGAATCAAGTAATTAACACCTTGTTCCAATTTATTATTTATCTGTAACTCTTTATTAACAGAAACCGTCCCGATAGCTTCTTCCAGATAAGTATTAAAATACAACTCCGCTGTCTGAAACTTCATCATACCTGCTTCTAAACGGGATAGATCGAGTATATCATTTATTAATTGAGATAATTCTGTAGCCGTTTTAGATATAACACCTGCGGCGCGGTTCTTCTGCTCATCAGTGAATTCTTTATCAGAAGCCAATGCCAGAGAGCAGTCCACAACTTCCGTCAACGGTTCCCGTATCGCATTATTCATATTAGAAATAAATGATTCCTTTACCTTATTTACCTTTTCTACTTCCTGGGCTATTCGTCGCATTTTTCTTTCTGACTTGCGCAGTTCTCTGTTGATACGATATTTAAGAATGGAAAAAATTAATAAAACAATAATGATCACCGCCATCAAAATTAATACGGACATGCTTATATAATAACGGAAACGTAAAGTCTGCAACTGGATTTTCTCTGTAGCATGGGTATTCCGAATAAAATTGACCTGCTTGTTGTATATCGAAACAGAAATTGAATCATTAGCCTTTAATGCCTTTTCATACAGCGGCAAGGCACGTTCGTAATCTTCCATATCCAGAAAAATATCAGCTTTATCGAGTAATGCATTATTATAATAAGAATAGTCAACTTTTCGATAACCGATAATAAGAGAATCCACACAGGCTATCGCCTCATCCCATTGCTCCGTTGCCGCATAATAGGCTTTATTTATCTCGTAGTATCTCAATTTATTAACAAAATATCTGTCAGAATAATATTTATCGGTCAACTGAATATACTTCTTTGCATTTGGCAAATCTCCCATTGCAAAATAATATTCGGCATAAGATACATATAAATAAAAAAAATCAAGATGCAACATTTGCTCCATATCCGGTTGCCTGCGAATCTCATTCTGAATGATTCTCTCCCGTTCCTGTATGCATTTCAACAGACCGGGATAATCTTTAAGCAGTTTATATACCATTATCAGGCTATTATTTATATCAGCAGATATTGTATAATCATTAAATTCCAGAGATTGAGCATAAGCCTTTTCCAGCATATCACCAGCTTGTTTCACTCTACCGGTCACACGATAAGCTCGTGCTATACTTTGGTATGCCAATACAATGCCTTTATTATTCTTCAATGCCTGAGCTTCGTGCAACATATCCGTAGCTCGGTCTTCAAGCTCTTCAAAACTCTCATTCAATACTAATAAATCAATGTCACATTGTTCTCCCAAAAAGACTAAATCGTAATACTTTTCTTTCTTAGCTAAAGGCACCAATAAATCAAGCCACTTTCGAAGTTCTTCCCGATTATTCTCATTGAAGCATATATAAATATGATATAGGTAGGCACGACATTTATAAAGATTATCCTTTTGAGACTCGGCTTCTTTCAATAGTTCGTCAACATATTGTTTTCTAACGATTGGTTCCGGTTTGCAAACATCAACCAGTTCGCATAACGTTTTCAATCGTAAAGTATCATGTCCCGTTGATTCCAACTTTTGCATCAATATTTCTTTCGCACTGCTATCACCTGCGTATACATACGCCACCCCCCCAAGGAACATCCAAGATAACAATAATATTATTTTATTCATTCTCATGGCTATCATTTTCTAACGGATGTGTAAATACAAATCTTGCACCGGAGGTATATTTCGGATCAATCCAGATTTTCCCTTTCAGGTGTTCCACAATAAACCGACAAAGAGAAAGTCCGATTCCACTACCCTGAATTCCCTCATGTAACTTTTCAAAACGAGAAAAGATAGCAGGCTGCTTATCCAAAGGAATACCACACCCCGTATCCTCCACAGTAAAGACAGCCTCTTGCTTTTCGGTATCGATATCAAGCAAAAGGGCAATGGTCCCTTCGGAGTAAATTTCGTAGCATTAATCAACAGATTAATCAGAACTTGCTGCAAACGGGTACTATCTGTTTTTAAAACCAATTCATTCAACGATGTATGAAATACAATTTCTGCTGAAGTCCGCTTTACTTTTTCAATCGTTTCTATGGTTCTTTGACATAAGGCTACAACTTCGTGCCGTTCTAAGTTAAATGACATATTGTTCTCCTCTTGTTCGGACAATTCCATCACATCATTGATTAGTTTATGCAATAATTGTGCATTTTGCCTGATACTATCTCCACACATTTGCCTTGTCTCATCATCAATTGCATCTCCCATAGACGAAAGAACTTCCGAAAACCCGACAATAGCATTCAACGGTGTCCGGATTTCATGCGTCATGTTTGAGAGGAACATACTTTTAGATAAAATAGACCGCTTAGCTCTCTCATTTGCTTCAGACAATCTTACGCGTGACTTGTCTAATTCCTTATTATTTCTTTTAATCACTACAATTAATATTCCGATGATAACAAGCACAATGAGAGTATAACATATGATCCGTGCCAACAGCCCGTCATATACCTCCGCATTCTCCAATTTCATACGATCGGCTATATACGTTGAACGTATGGAATCCAAAGCTTCTGCAAAACGTTCCGTTTCTAAAGAGCGATTCAACTCCTTCACCTCATGATAAAGCACAGCGGCCTGTTGCAAGTCTTCTAAAATATGCAACAAAGCTCCTTTCGACTGCAAAGCATTCTTATATTCATATAGATTCCCTCTTTCTTTTGTAGCTACAATCAGGGAATCATATAAAGTAACTGCCTTCGTATAGTTTTTCTGAAAAAGATAATAGCTGATATATAAATCCAGTGATAATTCGGACAAGTACTCATTTGTTCTTTGCAAGTTCGTCGCCTTTTCCCAATATTTCTCAACCAATTCTTTATTTCCAACCTGAATATATCCTAGTGTGCGATACGACTGGATATAGAATTCAAAGTCTTCTTTCCCTATTAAATTTTGAGGGAGAAGCCTCTCGGCTATATCCAGATACTCCATTGCCTTCTCCACCTCATTCATTTTCAAATAAGCATAAATCTGCTGAATAACTAAGCGAAGCTTTATAAAGGCATCATTATTATTTTGTAATTCTGCTTCGGCTGACAGAAACGTCTCAACTGCCAATGCATAAAGCCCTGTATGCATATAAGTATCCCCAATAGCCTGCAATGACAAGGCTCTTCCCCGTGATGAATTTAACAGTTTAGCCTTTTCATACATCTCCTGCGCCTGAACAATCGCCTCGCCTGTTCCTCCTTTCAGACAGGTAGCATTGACTTTTATCTGTGCCGCCAGGAATGCAGTATTCCAATCTTCTGACTCCCAAGCTTCCTGTTCTACCTCCGCACATAATGCCAAGATAGAATCTTTCCATACGGAAGTAGTGGAATAAATCAGATTACGATTTGAGAGAGATAATAAATGAGGTAGTTTATGAATGGATTGGGCATTGACAGCATTCCCTAAACCCGTAAATAAATACGTAGCCAAGCCCAATAATAATACGAATGTTCTTTTGTTCATGTTTCTTTATCAAACAGGTTCTGCCTATCGACCGTTCACACAAAGATACAAAAAAACAATAGCAGCATATACTTAACACAATTACTTAGCTAATAATTCGTTTTTTGAGTATCTTTGCACATTATTCAGAATAAAGAAAGATTATGAAATACTTTGAATTTGTATTCCGTACACATCCCTGCACCGAAACGGTGAACGATGTATTGGCAGCCGTCCTTGGTGAAGCCGGATTTGAGAGTTTTATGGAATGTGAAGGCGGACTTACCGCATATATTCAACAATCCTTGTGTGACGAAACAAGTATTAAAAATGCTATCGCAGACTTTCCACTGCCCGATACAGAAATCACCTATACTTACACTGAGGCAGAAGACAAGGACTGGAATGAAGAATGGGAAAAGAATTTCTTCCAACCGATTGTTATCGGAGACCGGTGTGTAATTCACAGTACATTCCACCATGATGTTCCGAAAGCAGAATATGATATTGTAATAAACCCGCAAATGGCTTTCGGCACAGGACATCATGAAACGACAAGCCTCATCATCGAAGAGTTGCTGGACAGCGAACTAAAAGACAAATCCCTGCTGGACATGGGTTGCGGAACTTCGATCCTTGCCATACTTGCACGCATGAGAGGTGCCCGTCCCTGTACTGCCATCGATATTGATGAATGGTGTGTACGCAACTCTATTGAAAACATCGAACTGAACGGTGTAAACGAAATTGCAGTTTCGCAAGGAGATGCTTCATCACTTGTCGGTAAAGGTCCTTTTGATGTGATTATCGCTAACATTAACCGGAACATTCTGCTGAACGACATGAGACACTACATTGCCTGTATGCATCCGGGGTCCGAACTCTATATGAGTGGGTTCTACATAGATGATATTCATGCTATCCGAGAAGAGGCAGAAAAAAATGGGCTGGTTTTCGTCCATTATAAGGAGAAAAATCGCTGGGCAGAGGTTAAGTTCGTCTGCAAAGGTTAGCTATTTGCAATTTATCTTTAAGACATTTTTATCAGTCTCAGACTATAAAATACAGGAGATGCTGATTTTGTACAGTACCACATACCCATCTTGTCACACAAGAGATGTTCATCTGATACTGCACGAGATCAGCATCTCTTGCAATATGTCCCTCAATACTAAAAAAGGAGTATAGCGATATCACCGCAGCTATCTTATTATTTTTTCAATCACATAGCACAGGCAACATCATTCAAATTCCTTCTTTACCTGTTCACACCATTCCCTGATTCTCTTTTCCGCCTGCTCAGACTGATTATCCAGATCTACCACCAAGCCACACCACCGATCTCCGCGCAGTGCCCGGGAACGTTCAAAAGTATATCCTTCGGAAGAAGTAAAACCGACCAATGTGGCCCCATCTCCTTCAAATACCTCGGCAAGCAGTCCGATGCCATCTGCAAAGTTTTCGGGATAACGTATCTGATCACCCAATCCGAAGATGGCAACTTTTTTCCCTTTTAGATTCAGCGTCCTAAGTTCCGGCAAGAGTTCATCCCAATAGGTTGGGAGTTCCCCATCAAACCAGGTAGAAGCGCCTACTATAAAACAATCATATGCTGTAAAATCATTCTGCCACGCCTGTTCTATAGCAACAACCTCTAGCTTATCTTTTCCAAATTCTTTCTGAATCTTCTCTGCCACCCAAGTAGTCTTATCAGCTTTGGTGGCATAAAACAAACCAATCTTTTTCATAAACTATACCTCCATTTTATTCGATTAATATTCCAGCACCTTTTTGGCAGCTTCATATATTTTCGCTTCATCCGGCAAAATTTCTTTCTCCAGAATAGGATTAAAGCCAACCGGAGTGAAAGTAGAACCGACACGTTGTACCGGACCATCCAAATACCGGAACATTTCCGAACCAATCATGGCTGCCAGCTCTGCCCCAAAGCCTGAAAACACTTTATCTTCGTGAACAACCAATGCCTTGCTAGTCTTCTTCACTGATTCAAAAATCGCCTCTTTATCTAATGGCATCAACGAACGGATATCGATGACTTCAACTTTCCATCCTCCTTCTTTTTCCAGCCGTTCAGCCGCATGTAGACAAAAATGAGTAGTATTACCATAAGTTATAATACTCAAATCTGTTCCTTCACGACGGATACGTGCCTTTCCGAAAGGAACTTCAAAATCCTCGGGAACAACGGCAGCTGCTTCTACCGAATTATATAATGCCTTCGGTTCCAAAAACAGCGTAAATCCTTTAGAACGCATACTGGTACGCAACAGTCCGGCTGCATCATCAGCAAAAGAAGGACAAACGATACGTGCACCTGGCAAGGTAGTCAGTGCACCTTCTATATTTTGAGAATGATATAATCCACCACCGATATATCCTCCGGAAGCCAGTCGCAAAGTAATATTCGGTGCAAACTTACCATTGCTGCGCCAATATTCATGTGTACACTCTACATATTGTTCTACAGCAGGCCAGAAGTAGTCGGCAAATTCCGCCCCTTCTATCACCACGTGAATTTTAGGGTCGAAGCGACTCATTCCGTTGGCCGTACCTACAATATAATCTTCGGCAATAGGTGCACTGAACACACGTGCTTCACCGAACTCCTGCTGCATCCCTTTGGTCACATTAAAAACTCCCCCTTTTTCTCTGTTTGCTACGTCCTGTCCCCAAATAAAGGTATCCGGATTATGTCGGAACTCAGCTTTTAAAGTTTCATTAATAGCATTTACAAGGAAAGTTTTCTCCCCTTCTTCCTGATGAGTCCCCTCTTTATACTTCTGAGGTTGATAAGGTTCGGGCATCACAAAGTCATAAATACTCTTAGGATCGGGATCAGGAGCTGCCAACGCTTTACGATTGGCAGCAGACAGTTCTTTTTTAGCCTCGACTTCAATTTGTTGCAATTCCTCTTCCGTCAAACGTTTGTAACGTAATAACATCCGTCGGAATTTCATCAAAGGATCTGCCTCTTTCACATATTCCAGTTCATCTTCATCCCTGTATAAGGTATGTTTATCTGAATTGGAGTGAGAACCGATACGAACACAATTGGCTTGTACTATCACTGGATTACGGGTGTTGATCGCATATTCACGAGCTTCGCTCATAGCATTCATAGAATCAAAAACATCTTTTCCGTTGCAGTAGATGATTTTCAAATTCTTAAAGCCGGAAAAGTTTTCGGCAACTTTACGGTTGGCAGTTTGTTCCGATTTAGGTACGGAAATGCCATATCCGTTATCCTGAATAACAAAGATCACCGGAAGACGTTCCAGACTGGCTCCATTAATAGCTTCGTAAACAAATCCTTCGGAAGTGGCGGATTCGCCGTGTGAAGTTATTGCCACTCCTTTGTGACCATAATATACCATTGCTCTCGCTACACCAGCTGCATGCAGGTCATGTGTGCCGGTAGCAGAAGAAATGTTCTCAATATGCCACTCCGGTTTGGCAAAGTGATTGGACATATGGCGACCGCCACTACCCGGATCAGTCGCTTTTGAAATACCGTTCAATATGACCTCTTCGGCTGTCATTCCGGCAGAAAGTACAGTCAGCATATCACGGTAATAAGGAAACAGAAAGTCCTCTCCAAGTGTGAAAACCTGACCAATAGCCAGCTGGATTCCATCATGCCCGGCATAAGGAGCATGGTAAGACCAGCCTAGTGATTGTAACAGATAAGATGGTGCCTTTTCGTCCAAAGCACGCCCTAGTGTCATCAGATGATACCATTTTTTCAGGGTTTCTACATCTGTTGTCTTTATATCATATTTCTTTTTCATGGTTAATGCAATTCTTAATGAATAAAATAATCAAGTATCAACCTTCCCAGTTCTCCAGATAATCGGCGATAAAATGCAGGAAGTTGCCCCCCAGCATACCATCTACCACACGGTGATCGTAAGAAAGAGACAGGTACATTTTATGACGGATGGCAATTGTATCTCCTTCCGGTGTCTCTATGACAGCCGGTTTCTTCTCAATGTATCCCACTCCCAAGATAGCTACCTGAGGCTGATTTATGATCGGTGTGCCGAAAAGGCTCTTAAAAGTACCGAAATTGGTAATAGTAAATGTACCTCCATCAATATCTTCAGGCATTAATTTGTTGTCACGCGCTTTGATTGCCAATGAATCGATGGCAACAGCCAATCCGTTAAGATTCAAATGATCGGCATCATGTACCACAGGAACAATCAAGTTACCATCATTCAAAGAAACAGCAATGCCCACATTAATATGCTTCTTAAACAGGATATTGTAGCCGTCGACCGATACATTTACCTGAGGATAGGTGGACAGTGCTTTTGCTACAGCTTCTGTTATTACAGGCATATATGTCAACTTCACTCCTTCGCGGTGGAAGAAAGCATCTTTATTCTTTTCACGCCAGCGAACCAGTTTAGTAACATCGACCTCCACAACATTGGTTACGTGCGGAGATACTTTCTTTGACATAACCATATGATCTGCAATGATATGGCGAACCCGGTCCATTTCTTTCACCTCCACTCCCGGAATGTTGGACGCCGCGGATGATACAACAGCAACGGGTGCTGTTGTTACAGGTGCAACACTTGCAGATACAGCAGGTGCACTGCCTACCGGTGATGCCGTTTTTGGAGACGATGCAGAGGGCACAGACGGTGCAGGCTCCGGCGTTCCGGAAAGTCCTCTTTTCTTTCTATCAATATAATCTTTGATATCTTTCTTACTCAACCGCCCTTCATAACCCGTACCTTGTATAGCATCCAACTCTTCTTTCGGAATCTTAGCCTCCCGCGCCAACTGAATCACAACAGGAGAATACCAACGTTCTTCCTCAACAGCAACGGGTTTCGATGTATCAACGGAGGTTGATGTTGTATTCACTGATTGACTCTTAGCAGTATCTGCTGCTGATTGTGATGTTCCGGAAACATCAGCGGCAACCTGACTGGCATCAGCTCCTTCGTTTGTG
>ENA-OPSN01000895-OPSN01000895.1-human-gut-metagenome-genome-assembly--contig:-NODE-895-length-14226-cov-3.571449_pt1 | contig 14226 bp, 9 predicted proteins | sample MGYA00241808_ERZ501907 | MGnify/ENA primary metagenome ERZ501907 (study PRJEB25962, sample SAMEA2042218) | human gut metagenome | biome: human gut; feature: human-associated habitat; material: faeces...
GACGACATCTCTTTCACGGTGGAGGACGGCGTCATCTACGGCCTGCTGGGGCCGAACGGTGCCGGTAAGTCCACCATCATGAACATCCTCACCGGTTATCTTGCCGCCACGGAGGGGCAGGTGACGGTGGCAGGCCATCCGCTGCCCGAGGAAGCCGACGCCGCCAAGGCCTGCGTGGGCTATCTGCCGGAACAGCCTCCTCTTTACCCGGAGATGACAGTGGCCGAGTACCTCGACTTTGCCGCCGAACTGAAAGGCGTCAAGAAAGCCGACCGCCCGGCACAGGTGCAGTCTGCCGCCCACCGTACCGGTCTGGAAGACGTTCTGCCCCGGCTCATCCGCAGCCTCTCGAAGGGCTACCGCCAGCGGGTGGGCGTGGCGCAGGCGCTGCTGGGCAGTCCGCAGCTCATCATTCTGGACGAACCCACCGTGGGCCTCGACCCGGCGCAGGTCATCGAGCTGCGCCGCCTCATCCGGGAGCTGGGCCGCACCCACACGGTCATCCTGTCCAGCCACATCCTCAGTGAGGTGAAGGCCGTCTGCGACAAGGCACTCATCCTGTCGCAGGGGCATCTGGCCGCCGTCGTGGACCTTGCCGCCGAAGAGCGCGATTTGGAAGAGCTCTTCCTTGAGCTGACGGCTCCGGAAGAGACTGCGGATAAAAAGGAGGACTGATTCGATGCTTGCCATCTACAAGCGGGAGCTGCGCAGCTTTTTTCACGGCATGATGGGCTATCTGCTCACGGCCTTTCTGCTGGCGGCTTCCGGCATCTATTTTCTGGCCCTGAACCTCGGTTACGGCCTGACGGATTTTGGCTACTATACGCTCTACCGCACGATCTTCATGCTGCTGCTCTATTTCCCGGTGCTGGCCATGCGCTCGCTGGCCGAAGAGCGCCGCGCCCGCACCGACCAGCTCCTTCTCACCAGCCCGGTGTCTGTGTGGGGCATCGTGGTGGGCAAGTATCTGGCCCTCTGCACCGTGTTCGCGCTGCCCTGTCTGGCCGACGGCATCATGATCGTCGTGCTCTGGCTGCTGGGCGGCACGGCCTCGGCCTGCGGGGCGAATTTCGCCGCGCTGCTGTGCTATTTCCTGCTGGGCTGTGCGGCCATTGCCGTCTGCGAGTTCTGCTCCGGCCTCACGGAGAACCAGATCATCGCGGCAGTCATGGGCTTTTCGGCTCTGCTGCTGACCTATATGATGCCCAGCCTCCGCAGTATGTTCAACGCCGGGAGCGCCGTGGCACTGGTGGTCTTTACGGCTCTGTCGGCGGGAGCCTCCCTTGCGGTGGGCCTGCGCACCCGGAGCTTCACGATGGGCTGCTTCTGCTTTGCGGCCCTCTGCGCCGGGCTGAGCGCTCTGTTCCTGTTGCGCAGCGCATGGCTCACCGAAGCGTTCAGTGCTGTCTTGAGCGCCCTCTGCCTGTTTGCGCCCTTTGAGGAGTTCGTCAACAACAGCTTTTCCATCCCGACGCTGGTCTATTATCTGACGGTGACGGTGCTCTTCCTCTTCTTTACGGCGCAGGGCATCGAGAAGCGCCGCTGGAACTGAGAGGGAGCAGACTATGAAGAAATTTGAGAAAAAGAGCGCAGGCCCGCTGGAACGGCTGCGGATGCGCAGCGGTATCTATGCCTCGGCGGTCACGGTGCTGGTGGTCGTGCTGGCCGTCCTGCTCAACCTCATCGTCCGGGCCGTTCCGACGAAGTACACCGAGTTCGACCTCTCGGAGGCCGGACTCTACACCCTCAGCGGCAGCTCCGAGGACATCGCCCACGCCCTGACGCAGGATGTCACCATCTACTATTTGGCCGAGACGGGCAGCGAGGACGCCATCATCACAAAGCTGCTGGACCGCTACGCCTCCGAGAGCAGCCACATCAAGTGGGAGACGAAAGACCCCGCCGTCTACCCGACCTTCGCCGCCCAGTACGGCGTGCAGTCGGCTGAGAACGGCAGTCTCATCCTCGTCTCGGGGGAGAAGAGCGCTGTGCTGGCGGCGTCCGACCTCTACGATTATGACTACTCCGACTACTACACCACCGGCAGCTACAGTGTGACCTTTGGCGGCGAAAATAAGCTCACCGCTGCCATCTACCGCATCACCAGCGGCGAAGAGCTCCACGCCTACTACACGACGAACCACGGCGAACAGCGCCTCACCGACACACTGACCGATGCGCTGGAAGGCCAGAACCTCTCCGTCAGCCCCCTCGACCTGCTGACGGACACCATCCCGGACGACTGCGACCTGCTCATCATCAATGACCCGCAGCAGGACGTTGCATCGGCGGGCGGCCTCGTGGATGAGATGTCGGCCCTGCGCGCCTACCTGAAAAACGGCGGACATCTGATGCTCACCACCGACAGCTATTACTCCACCCCGAACCTTGACGCCCTGATGGCCGAGTTTGGCCTGACCCGCACGACCGGCCTTGTGGTGGAAGGGGACAGCGGCCATTACCTGAACGGTTACCCCTACTATCTGCTGCCGGATTACGCCACCGACACCGAGAGCGGCACGCTGGACGGCATCGACACCAGCCGCCGCGTCCTGCTGCAGATGGCGCAGGGCATCACCATCACTGAAACGGAGGGCATCGCCTCGGAAGCCCTGCTGGTCAGCACCGAGAGCTCCTACAGCAAGGCGGCGGGCTATGAGATGACCACCGCCGAGCAGGAAGACGGCGACCCCGACGGCCCCTTTGCACTGGCAGCCTATGCTTCCGATAACAGCACCGGCGCAGAGGTCATCTGGGTCAACTGCGGCAACATGGACAACGAGGCCGTCTACCAGACTGTTCCCGGCAACGTGACCTTCCTGCAGGGCTGCGCTGCCTCTCTGGCCGGGCAGGAGGGGACCACCCTCGTGGAGTCCAAGGCGCTGGAAGCTGCGCCCATCACCATCTCGGGCCACATCGCCGCTGTGCTGGGTCTGGTGTTCGTCCTCATCCTCCCGGCGGCTGTGCTGGCCGTGGGCGCAGTGGTGGTGCTGCTGCGCCGCCGCAGATAAGGAGGCACGCCATGAAAACAAAACGGCGTACCCTCATCGTTTTGCTGGTATTCGTCCTCGCCGCCGGGGCGGCGCTGGCCCTGCTGAGCCACGCGAACCAGAAGGCCGAACAGGCCGCCAGCGAGGCCGAGGACGGCAGCATCCCGCTGCTGGATGGGACCACCGCCACGCTGGAAAGCGTCTCCATCCAGTATGGCGGCGATACGCTGACGCTCCGGCCCTCCGACGACGGCTGGACGCTGACCGAGGACCCGGCTTACCATCTGGATGATTCGGCCTGCAACACCATCCGCACCGCGCTGGCAGGCACGAAGGCCAAGCGCCAGCTCGAGGCGCAGCCCGGCGAGGACTACGGTTTCGACGCACCTCAGCTTGTCGTAAATGTTTCGGCAGCGGGGGAGAGCACCACCCTTACCGTGGGGGCAGAAAACCCCGTCACCGGGGATGTGTACGTCCGGCGGGAGGGCGACGACGCTGTCTACACCGTGGACGCGGCCAAGTTCCGCTGCATGGAGCAGACAAAGGCGGAGCTCTTCGGGACGTTCAGCCCGGCGGGCATCACCGTCTCGGACATCGAGGCCGTGCGCTACACCCTCCAAAGCGGCGAGACGGTCAAAGTGCAGGCTGTTTCCCAGCCCACGGAGGCCGACAGCACCACCTATCAGACCGTCTGGCAGCTCATCGATGAGCCGGATGCTGCGTTGGACACCGACAAGACGGATGCTCTGCTGGCCGCACTGGCCAGCTATGTCACCGGGCAGGACACTGCCGCCGACCTTTCCGCCTGCGGCTTCGACGCCCCGCTGGTGACAGCAGAGGTGACGACAGCTGACGGCACTGTCACCCTGACGTATGCCATCGGCACCAATGGCTATTATATGATGGTGTCGGGCGACAGCTCTGTCTACACCGTGGACGGCCAGACCGTGCAGGCCCTCTGCCTGACGGCCCGGCAGCTAAAAGCCGACACCTGAGAATTTATCCCAAAAGCACCCGCAGTTCTGCACTGCAGGTGCTTTTATGCTGTATAAGGAAACACTATATGCAAAATTGATGTAAAACCCGGGTGGGAAAAGCCCCCTCGGAGTCAAAGTTTCGGCAAACATCAGCAGAGTGATTGACATTTTGACAAAGATTGTTTAAGATAGACAAGACAGGGCAGAATAACTGCGCAATGTTACGGTCGTCATGGATGTTGTGCGGGGATGAGTCTGCTCCCACAGCCAGCACATATTGGATGGGCGAGGGAGCAGACTCAAAGTCACCCTAATGCGATGGAAGGATGGGGGAGTAAACCCCTGTCTTTTTTCGTATCTGAGTTACAAGGAGGATATAGGAAAGAAATGAACAACTCGGTGATCGTTTCGCTGCGAGACATCGTAGTGGAATTTGATGGTCAGCGCATCCTGGATGGGCTGAACCTCGACATCCATGACAAAGAGTTTGTGACGCTGCTGGGATCCTCCGGCTGCGGCAAAACCACCACCCTCCGCCTCATCGCGGGCTTTCTGGAACCGACGTCCGGCAAAGTGCTGCTGAAAGGAGAGGACATCACGGGTGTACCGCCCTACAAGCGTCCGGTGAACACCGTGTTCCAGAAATACGCGCTGTTCCCCCACCTGAACGTCTTTGAGAATGTGGCCTTCGGCCTCCGCCTCAAGAAGATGGACGAAGAGACCATCCGCCGCAAGGTGCGGGATATGCTGGAAGTCGTGGGCCTGAAGGGCTTCGAACGCCGCAGCATCGGCCAGATGTCCGGCGGCCAGCAGCAGCGCGTGGCCATCGCCCGCAGCCTGGTCAATGAGCCGGAGATCCTGCTTCTCGACGAGCCTCTGGGCGCTCTGGACCTCAAGCTGCGCAAAGAGATGCAGCTGGAACTCAAGCGCCTGCAGCGCGAGATGAACATCACCTTCATCTACGTCACCCACGACCAGGAAGAGGCCCTGACCATGTCCGACACCGTCGTCGTCATGAACGGCGGCAAGGTGCAGCAGATCGGCACCCCCGAGGACATCTACAACGAACCCAAGAACGCCTTTGTCGCCGACTTCATCGGCGACTCCAACATCGTGGACGGCGTGATGCACCGCGATTTCCTCGTCTCCTTCTCGGGCGTCGAGTTCCCCTGCGTGGACCGCGGCTTTGCCCGGGAGGAGAGCGTACAGGTGGTCGTCCGCCCTGAGGACATTGAAGTGGTCTCTCCGGTGGAAGGCCAGCTGGTGGGCGTCGTCAATGACGTCATCTTCAAGGGCGTCCACTTCGAGATGCATGTGGAGTGCGAGGGCCGCGAGTGGCTCATCCATTCCACCCGCGCCTGCACGCCCGGTGAGACCATCGGTATGCGCATCGGCCCCAACGAGATCCATATCATGTCGCGTTCGGAGGGGTGAGGCCGCATGAAGATTTACGATAAGAAACTGGCCTATCCGTACTTTGTATGGATGGTGCTGTTCACGGTGGTGCCGTTGTTCATCGTGGTGTATTACGCCCTCACCGACTCCGCCGGCAGCTTTACGCTGGACAATCTGGTGACTGTCAGCGGCTATGGCTCGGTGTTCGCCCGCAGCCTGCTGCTGGCCCTCATCTCCACCGTCGTCTGCCTCATCATCGCGTTCCCGGTGGGCTATTTCCTCTCCCGGCTGCGCGTCAACAAGCAGCACATCATGCTGATGCTGGTGATGCTGCCCATGTGGATGAACTTCCTGCTCCGTACCTACGCATGGATGGGTCTGCTGAGCCTCAACGGCCCTGTGAATGCCGTTCTGGGCGTCTTCGGCCTTGGCCCCTACAACATGCTGAATACCTCCGGCGCTGTGGTGCTGGGCATGGTGTACAACTATGTGCCGTATATGATCCTGCCCCTCTACACCAGCATGACAAAAATCGACCAGAGCATCGTGGAGGCAGCGCAGGACCTGGGAGCTTCCACCACTAAGACTCTGTTCCGGGTGCTCATCCCCATGAGCATCCCCGGCATCAGCACCGGCATCACGATGGTGTTCGTCCCGGCGGTGTCCACCTTTGTCATCAGCCGTATGCTGGGCGGCGGTTCCAACCTGCTCATCGGCGATCTGATCGAGATGCAGTTCCTCGGCAACAGCTACAACCTCAATGTCGGCTCTGCCATGAGCCTCGTGCTGATGGTCATCGTGCTGCTCTGCATGAGCTTTACGTCCAGCTTCGACGAGGATGAGATGGAGGGTGTGTCCTGATGAAAACGAAACATCTGCGTCTGATGCAGCGCGCCTACGTCATCCTGTTCTTCTGCTTCATGTACCTGCCCATCGCGTACATGGTCGTGTTCAGCTTCAACCAGAGCAAGGGCTATGCCCTCTTTACCGGCTTTACCTTTAAGTGGTACACCAGCCTGCTCCACAACGAGTCCATCCTGCACGCGCTGTGGGTGTCGCTGTATCTGGCACTGTTCTCGGCGGTCATCGCCACGGTGCTGGGAACTGCGGCGTCTCTGGGCATCGCCTCCATGGGGCGCAAGAGCCGCCTGCTGGTGACAAATATCACCTATATCACCACGGTCAACCCCGAGATCATCACCGGTATCTCCCTGATGATGCTCTTTGTGGCATACCAGCGCTTTGCGTCTGAGCTGGACTTCCTGCCCGGCAACATCATGGGTTTCCCCACGCTGCTCATCGCCCATATCGCATTCAACGTGCCGTATGTCATCTTCAATGTCACGCCCAAGCTCAAACAGCTGGACATCAAGCTGTTTGAGGCGGCGCTGGACCTCGGCTGTGACCCCCGGCAGGCATTTTTCAAGGTCATCCTGCCCGAGATCAGCCCGGCCATCCTGTCGGGCTTCCTCATCAGCCTGACCTACTCCATCGACGACTTCATGATCTCCTACTTCAACTGCGGTACGGTGGAGACGCTGCCCATCGCCATCTACTCCATGACCCGCAAGAAGGTCAGCCCGGAGATCTACGCGCTGTCCACCATCATGTTCGTGGTCATCCTGAGCATCATCCTCATCTCCAACGCCATGGAGAGCCGCGGCTACCGCCGCGACCAGCGCGCACTGAGAGGGGGAGATGTCAAATGAAGCGTTTCGTCATTCTTCTGCTGACGGCTGTGCTGGCGCTGACCATGCCGCTGTCGGCTCTGGCCGCGGGACAGATCGAGGTCACGGAGGACATTTCCGTTTCGGATGACTACGACTGGACCCGCTTCAAGGGCCAGAACGTCACCCTGAACGTCTACAACTGGGGCGAGTATATCTCCAACGGTTCCGACGACAGTGTGGACGTGGTGGCGGCCTTTGAAAAGCTGACCGGCATCAAGGTCAACTATACCACCTTCGACTCCAACGAGTCCCTCTACGCCAAGCTCAAGTCCGGCGCGGCCAACTACGATGTCATCATCCCGTCGGACTACATGGTCGCCAAGATGATAAGCGAAGGGATGCTGATGCCGCTGGACTACAGCAACATCCCGAACTTCCAGAACATCGACGAGGAGTACCGCAACGGGGACTATGACCCCGAGAATGCCTACACCGTGCCTTACACCCTCTGCACCACTGGCATCATCTACAATACAAAGATGGTAGACGAGGCCCCCACCAGCTGGGCAGACCTGTGGGACGAGAAGTATGCAGGCAACATCCTGATGTTCAACAACAGCCGCGATGCCTACGCCATCGGTGCGTTCAAGAGCGGCAGCAGCGTCAACCCCCAGACCACGGAGGAGGTGGATACTGTGGTGGACGAGCTGAAAGCCCAGAAGCCTCTGGTGCAGGCCTATGTCATGGACGAGATCTTCGATAAGATGATCGGCAGCGAGGCGGCCGTCGGCGTCTACTACTCCGGCGACGCCATCACCATGATCGACGACAACCCCGACCTGGCCTGGGTGTTCCCTGAGGAGGGAACGGTGCTGTCGGTGGACAGCATGGCCATCCCCGCCACCAGTGAGCACGAGGAAGCCGCAGAGATGTTCATCAACTTCATGTGTGAACCGGACGTCGGCAAGGCCAATATCGAGTATATCGGCTACACCACCCCCATGCACTGTGTGTGGGATATTCTGGATGAAGACCTCAAGTACAGCGAGATCGCGTACCCCTCCGAGGATATTGCGGCCAAAGAAGAGGTGTTCACTGCCCTGAGCGATGAGGTCAACAGCGAGCTGGACGTGAAGTGGAGCGAGATGAAGAGCTACGACGAGGGCGGCAGCGGGTATCTGTTCCTGATGCTGCTGGCGGCGATGCTGGCTCTGGCCTGCTTCAATATCTGGCGCAAGGTGCGCAGGAAAACGCGCAATATGTATTGAACCTGAGGGGGCTGTGCGGAGGCGTACAGCCTCTTTTTATAAGGAAAGGGAAAGAATATGAGTGAATACAGAAGCTATACGGAGCAGATGACTGTGCTGGACGGCGACAGCGACTTCCGCCGCTGCCTGAAGCCCAGCGCTCTGTTCCGGTATGTGGAGCAGGTGTCGGCAGACCATGCCCGGGCTTACGGCATGGACCACGCCTTTTTCAGGGAGCGCCGCAGCGTATTCCTCGTGGGCAAGCAGGCCCTCAGGGTCTGGCGGATGCCGGGCCGTGCGGAGAAGATCAACCTGACCACGGCCTGTGAGGCGTTCAAGAAAGGCACGATGAAACGGCTGACCACCATCACCAGCGAAACAGGGGAGAAGCTGGCCCTCGTGGACTGCCGCTGGATGATCGTGGACACTGAGGCAGGGCGCATCCTGCGCACCCCCGGTTGGACGATGCCGGACTTCCAGAACGACGACCTGCCCGAAGAACTGCCCCAGATCGTCAAGAGCCAGCCGCTGACGGCGGCAGGGGAGCGCCGCGCCAGCTACTCCATGTGTGACCTCAACGGCCATATCAACAACTCCCTCTATCTGGACATCGCCTGCGACGCTCTGCCGCAGGAGGTCGTGGAGGCTGCGCCGCTGTCCTTCGCTTCCATCAAGTACCACCGTGAGGTGCCGATGGGCCAGAGCGTGCAGGTGTTCTATGCCCCCTCAGGAAACGGCTGGTATCTGCTGGGCCGGAGGGAGGAGCACGCAGCCTTTGAGTGCTATCTGGAATTCGGCGGGTCTGTCACAGAATCTTTACAAAAATAATTACAAAGAAATTACAAAAAACTATTGCAAAAGTCCTTCAAAAGAGTTACAATATGGTTACAGAGAGGGCAAGACCCTTCTGGATCATGAAATCTTTTTCTTCTTGTTTTTTGGAATATCGGGTGTCCGCCATCCTCCTCCGGCTGTTCTCCTTCGCAGCTGCCGGCCGACACCGCACAGGCGATATTCCGCTTCGTGTGCAAAAGAGCCCGTCTGATTTCAGACGGGCTTTTTTGCGTCCGAAAATCCGGAAAAATCGGCCCACAGCAAGGGAAAGTATGACCTTAGGTCAATTTGCCTGTTTTTCTGCAAAGGACATTTATAAAGTTTGGCGGGGCAGGGGTTTGTATTCCGCGTGGGTTTGTGGTAAAGTATATACAATCAATTCCTAAGTCGAAAACATGAAATTGTTTTGATGTTGTTTGATATGATCCGCTGCGGATGCGTTAAGAGAAAAGGAGTTTGAATATGGCTTATTTTTACGAAGAACCCTCCCGTACCTTTGGCGAGTACCTGCTGGTGCCGGGCTACTCTTCTGCTGAGAATGTCCCCACGGCTGTCAGCCTCAAGACCCCGCTGGTCAAGTACCGCAAGGGTGAGGAGAGCTGCCCGCTGGAAATGAATATCCCCATGATCAGCGCCATCATGCAGTCTGTCTCCGGCGATAAGCTGGCCATCGCGCTGGCCCGTCAGGGCGGCGTCTCCTTCATCTACGGCTCCCAGAGCATCGAGAACGAGGCCGCTATGGTCCGCCGCGTCAAGAGCTTCAAGGCCGGTTACGTCGTTTCCGACTCCAACCTGGCCCCCACTGCCACCCTGCACGATGTGCTGGAGCTGAAAGCCCGCACCGGCCACTCCACCATCGCCATCACCGCCGACGGCACTCCTAACGGCAAGCTTCTGGGCATCGTGGCCTCCCGCGATTACCGCGTCAACCACACCCCCGATGACGCTCCTGTTACCACCTTTATGACCCCCATCGAGAAGCTGGTCACTGCCCCGGAGAACACCTCCCTGCACGACTGCAACAACATCATTTGGGACAACAAGATCAACACCCTGCCTCTGGTGGATGCCGAGGGCAACCTGAAGTATATCGTCTTCCGCAAGGACTACGATTCCCACAAGAAGAATGCCAACGAGCTGCTGGACAAGAACAAGAGCTACGTCGTCGGTGCCGGCATCAACACCCGCGACTACGCCCAGCGCGTGCCTGCTCTGGTGGAGGCCGGTGTGGATGTCCTCTGCATCGACTCCTCTGAGGGCTACTCCGAGTGGCAGAGCCGCACCATCGGCTGGGTCCGCGAGCACTACGGCGACACCGTGAAGGTGGGCGCAGGTAATGTCGTGGATGCCGAGGGCTTCCGCTTCCTCGCAAAGGCTGGCGCTGACTTCGTGAAGATCGGCATCGGCGGCGGCTCCATCTGCATCACCCGTGAGACCAAGGGCATTGGCCGTGGTCAGGCTACTGCCGTCATCGAGGTCGCCAAGGCCCGTGACGAGTACTTCAAGGAGACCGGCATCTATGTGCCTATCTGCTCTGACGGCGGCATCGTCCACGACTACCACATTACCCTTGCACTGGCCATGGGCGCTGACTTCGTCATGCTGGGCCGCTACTTCGCCCGCTTCGACGAGAGCCCCACGAACAAGGTCCGCCAGTATATGAAGGAGTATTGGGGCGAAGGCTCCAACCGCGCCCGCAACTGGCAGCGCTACGACCTCGGCGGCTCCACCAAGCTGAGCTTCGAGGAAGGCGTGGACAGCTATGTTCCTTACGCCGGTCCGCTGGCCGACGGCGTCCAGACCACCCTGTACAAGGTCAAGAGCACCATGTGCAACTGCGGCGCACTCTCCATCCCCGAACTGCAGCAGAAGGCCAAGCTGACCGTCGTTTCCTCCACCTCCATCGTGGAGGGCGGCAGCCACGACGTCGTGCTGAAGAATGCGACCCCGAACATCATCAACGGCTGAATCTGAAATATCAAAGCACCCGCAGCACGGAAAGGCGCTGCGGGTGCTTTTTGCATATCCGGACGGCATCGATGCCCGTGATCTATCCGAGGACAGAAGAGCACTGCCGGAGGTGCTGGTAAAGATTTCGTAAAAAACATTTTTTCTTTCTGTCGTCATTTTTTGCCAAAACCTCTTGCGTCTGCCTGCCAAAGATGCTATAGTGGTACAAACATCCTGTCATGACAGGGCAAAACGCGCGGCAGCGCAGAGTTTGTTTGGCTGCACCCGCCGCAGGGGTGCGCGGAAAAAGAGAGGAAACTTTTCATGAGCGAGATCAAAGTTGTGCCGTATATCCCGGATGAGGACTACGACAATCCGGCAATGGTCGTTGATTTTTACGAATTCACTATGGCCAACTGCCTGTTTCTGAACGGCTTTAAGGATACGACCCTTGTGTTTGATATGTTCTTCCGCAAGAACCCGGATAACCAGGGCTACTCCATCAGCGCCGGCCAGCGCAAGTTGACCCGTTTCCTGCTGAACTACCACTTCAATGAGCAGGATGTCCACTGGCTGCGCACCAAGGGCATGAGTGAGGAGTTCTGCGAGTATCTGCGCACTTACCGCTGGAAGGGCGATATGTACGCTCTGCCCGAAGGCACGGTCTGCTACCCCCATGTGCAGATGGTGCGCATCGAGTGCGACCTCGTGGGCGCTATCCTCATCGAGACCTACCTGCTCCAGACCATGAACTTCCACAGCCTCATCGCCACCAAGGCCACCCGCGTCACCGGCCTCAACACTCACACCCCCCGCAGCGTCATGGAGTTCGGCACCCGCCGCGCACAGGGCGAGAGCGCAGGCAACGACGGCGCTTATGCTGCCGTTCTGGGCGGCTGCATCGGCACGGCCAACTGTCTGGCCGAGATGAAGTACGGCTCTGAGGTCAAGGCTGTGGGTACTGTGGCCCACAGCTTCATCGAGTTCTTCCCGACCGAGTTCGATGCCTTCAAGGCCTTCGCCGATACCTACCCGGATTCCGTCAGCCTGCTGCTGGATACCTACAACATCATGGAGAGCGGTCTGCCCAACCTCATCAAGCTGGACGACTACCTCATTGAGAAATATCCTGATGACCCCAACCGCCGCGTCAAGAGCGCCCGCATCGATTCCGGTGACCTGGCCCGAGGCTCCAAGCGCCTGCGCAAGGCACTGGATGCAGCAGGGAAGTCCTACATCAAGCTGGTGGCCTCCAACGGTCTGGACGAGAAGAAGATCGCCAACATGGAGCTGTACGAGCACGCACACTTCGACTCCTACGGCGTGGGCGAGAACCTCATCACCTCGGCCTCGGACCCCGTGTTCGGCGGCGTGTACAAGCTGGTGGCGGTCAAGCGCCCCGACGGCAGCTATCAGCCCAAGATGAAGTGCTCCGACTCCGCCAGCAAGGCCATCATCCCCGGCAAGAAGATGCCGTGGCGTCTCTACGATGAGAACGGCCAGGCGCAGTGCGACCTCATCGCCATGGAAGGCGAGGTCATCGAGGCAGGCAAGCCGGTCACGATGGTCAACCTCGACTCCGATGCCATCGAGCGCACCGTCACCATCGTTCCCACTCGCGTCAAGCAGCTGCTGGTGCCGCATATCCTGAACGGTGAGCTGGCCATCGAGCTGCCCTCCATTGCGGAGAAAAAGGCCTATATCGCCAAGCAGCTCACCGAGGAGACCTGGGAGAGCGAGCTGCGCATCGAGATGCCCCACAAGCACTACGTCAACATGACCCCTGCTGTGGCGGAGTGCCGCTCCAAGATGTACGCAGAGCTGCATGGCGGCAAAGTGTAAACTTGACAAAACAGCATTTCTATTGTATTATATGAGCTGTCGCTCGCAGGATCGTGAGCGGCAGCTCATTCAGAAGCCACTGTGGTGAAATTGGCAGACACGAGGGACTTAAAATCCCTTTCTGGAGACAGAGTGCGGGTTCAAGCCCCGCCGGTGGCATGGAAAAGCCCCGGTAAGTGCAGAAATGCATTTACCGGGGCTTTTTTGTGTATTAAAAAGGGAAGGGAATTATACCGCCGACCGGTATATGACTCATCCAAGGGGGTATTATATTACTCTTCGTTGAATGCTTCTTCCTGCGCATGGAACCGCTCGAGGAAGCTGTGCTCCACACCCTCGGACTTGTAGCCGGGCATGGTATCCAGCGCCACTGCGTGGATGCTGCGGAAGATGCTGTTTTCGATGTTGGGGTTATCCCGCTTGAGGCGGCGGAGCAGGATTTTCGTCTCCTGCCGCTTGGAGCCGCCGCCGCCGTTGTCGCACATGGTGCAGTTTTCGGTAAAGCGGCAGGCGCACTGGATGAATTCCAGCTCATTGTAGCGCTTCCACGCCAGAATATCTTCCTCGCGGATGCAGTACATCGGGCGGATGAGGGTCATGCCGGGGAAGCTGGTGCTGTGGAGCATGGGCGGCATGGCCTGCAGCTGAGAGCCGTAGAACATACTCATGACGGTCGTCTCGATGACGTCGTTGAAGTGGTGGCCCAGTGCGATTTTGTTGCAGCCCAGCTCCTTGGCCTTGCTGTAGAGGTGTCCGCGGCGCATCCGGGCGCAGAGATAGCAGGGGTTCTTGTCGGTGTTGTTGGCCACAGAGAAGATGTTGCTCTCGAAGATGGTCACAGGGATGTGGAGCAGCTCGGCGTTGGACTCGATCTTCTGGCGGTTTATCTCGTTGTAGCCGGGGTCCATCACGAGGAAGACCAGCTCGAAGGGCACATCGCTGTGGCGCTGAAGCTCCTGCATCAGCTTTGCCATCAGCATCGAATCTTTTCCACCGGAAATACAGACTGCAATCCTGTCCCCCTCCTGCACCAGCTCATATTCCCGAACTGCCTTGGCAAATCGCGAGAACAGTCTTTTGTGAAATTTTTTGCGGATACTTTTCTCAATCTCTTCCGCCCGCAAAAGTTCTTCACCTGGTTCTTCCTCTTCCTTCTTCTGCTCAGCTTCCATCCGCTCTAACAGCCACCTCGTATATCCGCCTTCCAGACTGACTGCATCATAGCCTTTCTCCCGGAGCACTTCTGCACATTCTTCACTTAATGCCCCTCGCGTACAGTAAAGCACCAGCTTCTTTTCCTTATCCGCCGCATCCAGATTCT
>ENA-OPSN01000897-OPSN01000897.1-human-gut-metagenome-genome-assembly--contig:-NODE-897-length-14213-cov-3.766351_pt1 | contig 14213 bp, 12 predicted proteins | sample MGYA00241808_ERZ501907 | MGnify/ENA primary metagenome ERZ501907 (study PRJEB25962, sample SAMEA2042218) | human gut metagenome | biome: human gut; feature: human-associated habitat; material: faeces...
GCCAGTGGCGGAAACAGGGAGTCGCTGTTGGGGCCGCGGCCAGCAAGACGCAAGCGGAGCGCAGCGAATGCTGGGTGCCGCAACCCGGCCTTGTCGAGCGAATGCGAGACTGAGAGGTTGGACGAAGGCACAGCTTACCGCTGCGCAGCAGCTCTTTCGTGCCGGGTTTACTCCACGCTGATCATATAGTAGTAGACCGGCTGACCGCCCCGGATGTGGCTGACCTCAACGTGGTTGGGGCATTTTGCCTTGACGATCTCGGTCACCTTCTCGGCATCCTCGTCGGAGACGTCGCAGCCGGAGATGATGGTGACGAAGCTGGAATCCTTCTTGCACATACCCCGGGCCAGACGATAGGTGGCCTTGGTGATGTCGCTGGAGGTGGAGACGATCTTGCCGTTCTCCAGGGCCATGATCTCGCCCTTCTTGATGCGCTTGCCGTCGTACTCGCTGTCGCGGGCGGCGTAGGTGATGAGGCCGGTGGAGACCTTATCGGCGGCAGACATCATGTTGATGGTGTTGGCCTCCACGGTAGCAGAGGGGTCGAAGTTCAGCAGAGCGGTGATGCCCATGGGGACGGTGCGGGTGGGCAGAACGACCACCTGACGGTCAGCCAGCTTCTGGGCCTGCTCAGCAGCCATGATGATGTTCTTGTTGTTGGGCAGGACAAAGACGGTCTTGGCCGGGACGCTCTGGATGGCGGCAAGGATGTCCTCGGTGGCGGGGTTCATGGTCTGACCGCCGGAGACGACCGCGTCAGCGGCCAGGTCGGTGAAGACAGACTTCAGGCCCTCACCGGCGGCGACAGCAACGAAGCCATAGTCGCGGCTGGGGTCAACGGCAGCGTAGATGAACTCGCTGGCGGGGTCGGGCTTCTTCTCGGCGGAAGCCTGCTTCTCGAGGCTCTTGCCCTGCTTCTGGCGGGCCAGAAACTGCTCGTGCATATTCTCGATCTTGAAGTTGGTGAGGTAGCCGTACTTGATGGCCTCGCTCAGGATCTTGCCGGGGTCGGCGGTGTGGACATGGAGGTTGATGACGTCATCGTCCTCGATGCAGACGACGCTGTCGCCGTTGGACTCGGCGAAGGCGCGCATCTTTGCGGCGCTTGCGCCCTCGTTCTTGTTGATGAGGAACTGGGTGCAGTAGCCGTTCTTGATGTCCTCCACCTTCATCAGGTCGTCGGTAAAGACGCCCTTGCCGGCGTTCGCGGTGGAGAGCTTGGCCTTATTGGGGACAGCCTCGCCGCCGGCCACGATGTCCTCACCGTGGAAGACCTTGCCCATGCCCTCGAAGATGATCATGATGCCCTGGCCGCCGGCGTCCACGACGCCAGCCTTCTTCAGGACGGGCAGCAGGTTGGGGGTGTCCTCCAGAGCCTTCTGACCGGCGGTCATCACGACGTCCCACAGCTCGGCCACATCCTCTTTGCCGCAGGCAGCAGCTTCCTCGGAAGCGACGCGGGCGACGGTCAGGATGGTTCCTTCGGTGGGCTTCATGACAGCCTTGTAAGCGCCCTCGACGCCCTTCTTCAGTGCAGCCACGATGTCGGAAGCGTCAGCCTCCTTTTTGCCCTCCAGAGCTTTGGAGAAGCCGCGGAACAGCAGGCTGGTGATGACGCCGGAGTTGCCGCGGGCGCCGCGCAGCATGGCGGAGGCAGCGGTCTTTGCGGCCTCGCCCACGGTGCAGCTGTCGTCCATGGCCTGCAGCTCACGGACGGCTGCGCCGACGGTCATGCCCATGTTGGTGCCGGTGTCGCCGTCGGGGACGGGAAACACGTTCAGCTCGTCCACGCGGGAGCGCTGGTTGTTGATGTTGTTTGCGCCGGAAATAATGGCGTCGCGCAGGATCTTACCAGAAATCATTGCTTTTTACTCCTTATATCTTCCCGGTACCCCCGGGCGGGCTTTGTCTCATCAGGCAACCACGTCATCGACCGATACGACCACGCGGGCGACTTTCAGGCCGGTGGCCTGCTCCACCTCGTCCTTCACGCGGTGCGAGATGGAACGCGCGGCGGTGGAGATGTTCAGCCCGTAGCTGACGGCAATGTGCAGCTCGATCACGAGACGGCCCTCTTCCTGTGTGACACGGACGCCCTTGGCCGAGTCGTCCACGCCGCGCACGGCGCTGCGGACACGGTCGGTCAGATCACGGGGGGCCATTGCGGCCACGCCGTAGCATTGTTTGGTTGCTTCGCCCACGAGCGTGGAAAAATACTCGGCTGAGAAGCTGACATCTCCCAGCGGAAAACGGGAAGTGATCATAGTCGCTCTGCTCCTTTTATTCATTATGATACCCCGTCCGCACGGCGGCGGGGCGGTGCGCGGGCCTGAGAAGGCGGCGTACCACTTTTATTATACAACTTTATGAGGAAGCTGTACAGCACATAATTGCTGACAGAAAGAAAAAAGTCAGGCACGGCTTACCCGTCTCGGTCTGTTTCGACACCGCAATGCCGGTATACTGAAAGACAGACAGAGCCGCAAAGGGCCGCGTTCCTGCTGTTAGTATAGCACAAAATCCTTCGCAGTGCATCCATTTCGTGAATATTTATCCGACAAAACAAAAGGTGATTGTGAATAAAATATAAAAGATGACGCAGACGTCTTTATCTTACTATGAAAAAGTGCTAAAATCTAAGGTGGCAAGAGTAAGACTGTATCCGGCACAGGATGCCGGGGCATTCGGCTGCCAAGGTGCTGAAGACAGGAATTTGCTGCGGCTGCACAGGAGCTGCGGCCCGGCGGCGGAAAAGTTCACAATAGGAGTTGTTTTCATGAATATTCTGTTTTTCCTTTCCCCCAAGCAGGACCTGATGTATGTGTACGATGACTTCACCCTCCGCCAGACGCTGGAAAAATGGGAGAACAACCGCTACGCATCCATCCCGGTGCTCAACCGCAAGGGAGAGTATGTGGGAACTCTGACGGAAGGGGACATCCTCTGGGGGCTGAAAAAGTTCCACGGCCTCGACCTTGAGGCGGCAGAGGACATCCCCATCCGGGATTTTGCCCACAAGCGGGACTACAAGGCCGTCACGGTCACCACGAGCATGGACCAGCTCATCGAGGCGGCCATGAACCAGAACTTCGTCCCCGTCGTGGATGACCGGGGAATGTTCATCGGCATCGTCCGCCGTCAGGCCATCATCCGCTACTGCTACGACCGCTCCCGCGCTGCCGCCGCAGAGCAGCGCAGAAAGCCCGAAAAGCAGGAAAAACGAGTCCCGGTCTCTGCCGGGGTGCAGTAAAACAGGAAAAGGCCCCGCCGCTCTGCATGAAATGTGCAGGGCAGTGGGGCCTTTCTATGCCTGTGGGAAGGGGAGAGTGGTGCTTCAGCCCACGGTGAGGCTGGAATCGGTGAGCCGGTGGGTCAGGACAGCCTCGGCGTCCTCACTGCCCATAGCCAGAAGCTCGTCCACCGAGAGGGTGGTGGAGCAGAGGATGGTCTGGAAGGTGATGGTGTCGATGCCCTCAGCCCGCAGCTGACGCAGCGCGGCCAGCGAGACGTGGAGGGAGGCTGTGAGCCGTCCGACGCAGACGGTGAGGGTATTGCCGCTCTGGGTGCTGGTGTAGGAGATGACCGCGCCGCTCTTGTCGGTGACAGTCAGGCCGGGGAGGGAAGAGACGGGTGCGGACGGGGCGGAAGAGCCGCCGTCAGAAGAGGAAGAAGACTCTTCCGGCTCCACAGGGCGGGGGATGGGGACCTGATCGATGACCTTGCCGTCGGCATCGGTGGCGGTGACTTTTGCGCCCGGGCCCAGCTTGTCCTTGATGGTGTCGAGCTCAAGCTCATTGCCGCGCTGCGAGAGGGCCTTGCCGTTGGGACTGCCGGCCTTGGCGGTCAGCTCGAGGCTGCCCGACAGATCGATGACGCTGCTGTAGATGCCGCTGCCGCCGGAGCCATCACTGCCCGTGTTATTGCCTCCGGTGGCAGTGACCGTACCGCCGGAAATGGTGAGGCTACCGCTGCTGGTGATGCCGTCGCCGCCGTAGATGTCGCCGTTACCACCGGTGAGATGGTTTTCGCCCTTCAGGGTCAGCGTCACGTCGCCGTTCGAAGTGAGAGCGGAGCCGGAGTCGGCCTTGATGTTCACATCCTTGAGTGTGACCTCGACCTTATCGTTCCCGGCATCGATGGTCACGGTGTGGGAAGAAGCGGTGTCCCTGTTATTATTTGTGATGACGGTGTCGGTGTCTTCCTCGTCGGTGGTCGAGCCCTGTGAGACCTTGTTCGTCCCTTCGGTCTTGCCTGCCGAAATCGTAATGTCACCATTCTCGATGTACCATGTCTTTGCAAAAGCCGGGGCGGTAAAGGTGGTGAGCATTGCGGCGGTCAGGATAAACGCTGCTGCCCGCTGAGAGGCCGGACGGGGTGAATCGATCCTCCCCGTATGGAGAGGGCGACCCAGAACACGCATCGCAAGCTTACGATAAGACAGCATACAAAAACCTCCTTTGAACGGTGAAAAGAAATGGTGAGACCGTAGAATATCAGGTTGCTTTGAATATACCACATCTGCGGAGAAAAAATCAACAAAACCTGCGCGAATCGCCCTGTTTCCTGCGTGAATGGAGAAAACCCGTCAGATTTTGGCTCTGACAAAGAGACAGTTTATCACTGTGCGGAGAGGGCTAGGACGCCGACAAAGAGCTTTCTGCGCCTTTTTGCTCAAAAAACTTTCTGAAAATACATTTTATTGGACTTTTATTCTGCTATACTCCTGTCAGAACAAAAAGACACAGGAGGGAAGAGGAATGAAAGACATTGAGCTTCGGTATGTGGGCGGTCATGTGGAGGTGTATACGGAGGCGGGCGCGTTCCTGTTCTCGGCGGACACCCTGCGGGAGGCGATGGAAGAGCTGGATGCCGCCTGATGCATTCCCGGGAATACCGGCAAGCACCGGGCGGGAGTTAGAAAATACTAATGTAAAATGAATGTAAAATTCAAGAAAAGAACCGTCGAAGGAGGCCCGGAAATCTTAAAATTCCGGTCAAAAAAGTGATTTTCCTGTAAAATAATGCTTGTTGAGCCGGGGGGTTCGATGCTATAATAAAAAGGACGGCGTTTTGCGTATGGAGAGCTAAGCACAGCCGTCTTGTGCAATGGAGCAATAGGAAGATTTTAGGAGCATTGTTTTATGGACATTACACACATCACCTCTCTGCTGGGCGGTATTGCGCTGTTCCTGTATGGTATGTCGATCATGGGTGCCGGCCTCGAAAAGCTGGCCGGCGGCAAGATGCAGGGCGTATTGCAGAAACTGACTTCGTCCACCATCAAGGGCGTCATTTTCGGCACCCTCATCACCGGCGTCATCCAGTCGTCGGCCGGTACGGTCGTCATTTGCGTCGGCCTCGTCAACTCCGGCATCATGACCCTTACGCAGTCGGTAGGCGTTATCATGGGTGCAAACATTGGTACTACGGTCACCGGTCAGCTCATCCGCATGGCGGATATTTCGGGCGACAGCCTCATCCTGACCCTCATCCAGCCCAAGACGTTTGCGCCGGTGGTGGCGTTTATCGGCTGCATTTTTTATGTGTTCATCCGCAGCGCGAAGAAAAAGAACATCGGCCAGATCATGCTGGGCTTCGGCATCCTGTTCACCGGCATGAGCCTGATGGACACCGGTGTGTCTCCCCTGCGTGAGAGCGCAGCGTTCCAGGAGCTGTTCGTCACCATGACCAACCCCATCCTCGGCGTTCTCGTGGGCGTGGTGGTCACGGTCATCATCCAGTCCTCTTCGGCCTCTGTGGGCATCCTGCAGGCGCTTTCCAGCACCGGCCTCGTCACCTTCAGCTCGGCCATCCCCATCGTGCTGGGCGCCCACATCGGCACGGCCTTCACCCCGCTGCTGACCATCGGCGGCTCCTCCAAGGACGGCAAGCGCGCCGCCCTCATCCACCTGTACTTCAACATCATCGGCAGCGTCATCCTGCTGGCGCTGGTCTATGCAGTCCAGTTCACCATCGGCATCCCCATGTGGGGCGATGTGATGAACAAGAGCAGCATTGCAAACATCCACACCATGACCAGCGTCATTGCGATGCTGTTCTTCCTGCCCTGCAGCGGCGTGCTGTCCAGGCTGGCCATGATGACCGTGCCGAACAGCGCGGAGGAGGCGCAGGAGCTGAGCATGCCTGTGCTGGATGAGCGTCTGTTCAAGAGCCCGGCTGTGGCTCTGCAGCAGGCTAAGAACGCGGTGGTCAAGATGTCCCGCCGCGCAGCCCGCAACGTCGGCCTCGCCACCCCGCTGCTGCTCAAGATGGACGAGGACGTCGTGAGTGCCATCGATGTCCGCGAGAACCTCATCGACCGGATGGAGGTGGACATCTCCAACTACCTCATCAAGCTGGCAGACCAGGAGCTGGGCGACGCGGAGAGCCATGAGGTGACCGAGCTGCTCAACTTTGTCACCGAGTGCGAGCGCATCGGCGACTATGCAGTCAACATCAAAGAAAAAGCGCAGGAGCTGACCGACAAGGAAGTCACCTTCAGCGAGAAGGCACAGCAGGAGCTGAAGCTTCTCGACAATGCGCTGGAAAAGATACTGACCCTCACCACGGACGCCTTCGAGTTCGACGACGCCCGGACCGCCAGCCAGGTGGAGCCGCTGGAACAGGTCATCGACATCCTCGTGGAGCGGCTTCGTGCGCAGCACATCAAGCGTCTGAAGGAGGGTGCCTGCTCCATTGATACCGGTGTCGTCTATCTCGATGTGCTGAACAATGTAGAGCGTATCTCGGACCACTGCTCCAACATCGCCGCCCGTCTGGTGGGCATGGAGGCAGGCGAGGACTACGACTCCCATACCCTCAAGAACATGATGCACCACAACCCCACCAAGGAATATATGCTCAACTACGAGCAGTGCCGCAAGGACTACCTCGTCCCGCTGGAACAGCTCGAAGCCTGATAAATATAAAAACAGTGCAGACCTCCCCGGGGTGGTCTGCACTGTTTTCGTTTATTCACCCAGGTCTTCCAGCAGCGCCCGGAGGGCCGTTTCGCCGGTGACGTAGAGGCCCTGCTTGAGCCGGAGGGCGTCGGCCTCGGGCAGAAGATTGACATAGATGCCGGTGCGCAGGAGCCGCTTGTCGGGCAGTCCGTTGTCGGAGCAGGTGTAGACGACCACCCGCCCGCCCTCGTCGCAGAGGTAGAAGTCGGTGCCGCTCTGCCCGGCGGAGCCCTGCGCGGCCAGACCCGGCTCGGAGGCCGGCGTCTCTTCGCCGGAGTCGGCAGGGAAGGGGAGACTGGGCAGGGCCATCCAGAACAGGCTGAACACGATGGTAAAAATGCACAGCGCATAAAAAATGCAGAGCCAGACCTTGCGCATGGCAGTGGACTCCTTTCGGCTGAAATGGTGTTTCAGACGGTAGTATGTGCAAAAGAAAACTGCCTCAGACAGGAATGCAGAATTTTCACACCCGGATGCTGTACTTTGGCGGGGCAGATGTGCTATACTAGCATCGTATCCGGTCGATTCCCCCTTGCGGAAGCGGGCGGTGCGGACTATAATGTATTATTATGGCTGTGGGCCGTCTGGCCGCAGCAGGAACAGCGAACGGCATCGTCAGAGGATGCTTTGAGATGCAGAACAGTGAAAATTGCGATAGGAGGCGATCCTTATCTCAAACAATGAAAGACGGAGACTCCACAGTGATGGTGCGCTCCGGGAGCAGCGGCCCGCAGCGGAGCAGAACCGGCGGGTCCGTGAGCCCCGCGGACCGCAGGAGCAGGAAGAAAAGCACGGCCATCCCGTTCTCGGATTCCTGGGCCGGACCATCGTCACCCTCGTCTGTCTGGGCATTATGGCGGGCAGTCTGGTGGCAGTGGGCGCTGTGTACTATGTGGTGCAGGCTACGGCCAGTGACGGCGACCTGCTGGATCTCGACAACATCGAACTGAGCCAGTCGAGCCTTGTGGTGGCCACCGACCCCGACACCGGCGCACAGGTGGAGTACGCCACCCTGCGCTCCTCCAACAGCCACCGCGTCTGGGCGGACCTCGAGCAGATCCCCACCAACCTACAGTATGCATTCATCTGCACCGAGGACAAAGACTTTTACAACGAGCCGGGCGTCAACTTCAAGCGCACCATCGGCGCGATGATCAATGAATACCTGCTGCCCATCTACAGCTCCAAGCAGGGCGCCTCTACGCTGGAACAGCAGCTCATCAAGAACCTGACCAGCGACAAGAGCGCCAGCGGCATCGAGGGCGCACTGCGCAAGCTGCGCGAGATCTACCGCGCCCTCATCCTGAGCCGCAGCTACTCCAAGGAGACCATTCTGGAAGCCTACCTGAACACCATCAGCTTCACCGGCACCATTCAGGGCGTCCAGACGGCGGCAAACGAGTACTTCGACAAGGATGTCAGCGAGCTGACCCTCTGGGAGTGCGCGTCCATCGCGTCCATCACCAAGAATCCCACCAACTATAACCCCTACACCAACCCCGAGAACCTCATCAACCGCCGGAACTTCCTGCTCTACAATATGTGGCAGCAGGGTGTCATCTCGGAGGATGATTACCGCAACGCCGCTGCCCAGCCGCTGGTGCTGGCAGAGACGGACAACACGAAGAAGAGCAGCTCCACCACCTCTTACTTCACCGATGCCCTCTTCAACGAGGTGGTGAAGGACATCATGGCCAAGGAGGGCGTGGACGAGTCCACCGCCCAGAGTATGCTCTACACCGGCGGCTACACCATCGAGGCAACGGTCAACCCCAAGATCCAGACCGCGATGGAGAACCTGATGCTCAACACCGACGACGCCTACTTCCCGGCCGGCTGGCATGAGGAAGAGGTGACCAGCATCTCCGACGACGATGTGCAGGTCTACAACGAGGACGGCACCCCCAAGACCCGCACCGGCGACGACGGTACGGTCTATTATTACCGCAACGTCCGCACCCAGGCGGCGATGGTCACGCTGGACTATGACGGCAATGTCATCGCCATGGTGGGCGGTCTGGGCGAAAAGACCAAGAGCCTTTCCCTGAACCGCGCCTACGGCGTCACCCGTCAGACCGGTTCTACCATCAAGCCCATCGGCGCCTATGCGCTGGGCATCGAGTATGGTCTGGTCAACTGGTCTACCATGCTCAACAACTCGCCCCTCTACCTCAAGCAGGACATGGTCATCCGTGACGAGGACTACTGCCGCCGGAACGGCCTCATGGGTCTGACGGACAAGCAGCTGAAAGCCTACCCCAACGCATGGCGCAGCTGGCCCCGCAACTACGGCGGCAACTACGGCGACGGCTCCGACCTGCCGCTCTGGAACGGCCTCGCACGCTCCCTGAACACCATCGCCATCCGCGTTGGCGACCTCGTGGGCGCGAACAACATCTTCAACTTCGTCTACAATACCCTGCAGCTCAGCACGCTGGACCCCGTCAACGATGTGGGCCTTGCACAGATGGTCATGGGCAGCCAGACCCACGGCGTCACCCCGATGGCGCTGGCGGCGGCATTCCAGATCTTCTACGACGGCGAGTACACCACGCCTCACCTCTATACCCGGGTGCTCGACCGGGACGGCAACATCTATATGGAGAGCAACGACACCAGCTATCAGGCTCTGACGCCCCAGACGGCCTATGTCATGAACCGCCTGCTGAAGAACGTCCTGTTCTCCAGCGTTGGTACGGCCAGCGGCCGCTACCCCAACTCCAACGGCATGGAGGCCTTCGGTAAGACCGGTACGGCCAGCGATGAGAAGGACCTGTGGTTCGTGGGCGGCACGCCCTATTACGTCACCGCTGTGTGGTGGGGCTATGACGCGCCCTTCGATATGACCAAGACCCTCGGCAAGCAGCAGGCCAAGACCCGCACCTGCGTCATGGCCTGGAAGGCCCTGATGGAGCAGGTTCAGGCAGACCTGCCCTATAAGGCATTCCCGGCGGCTGACGGCGTCGTGGAGCGCAGCTACTGCACCCAGAGCGGCCTGCTGGCCAGCGGCTCCTGCCCGAGCACGGCAGTGGGCTACTACCGTGCCGACGACCTGCCCGACGTCTGCAATTATTCCCACGGTCAGGCAGCTGTCGCCAGCGAACCCCTCGCGCCTGAGCCGGACACCACCAACCTGGACACCGACTGAGGCAAAAATCGTACTTTTCGGCACATTGGGTTGCAGATTCGGTGCGCTGAAGGGGTACTTCACGGCTCAAAACTGGATAATCTGACAAAATAGCATCCGACCTCTTGCAATGCAGGGAGTCGGATGCTATTATATTTTCTGCAAGAACACTTGTGTTTGAGAGGTGAACAAGTTGGAACGCCGTTTTTATCTGGTGGATGCGCAGGTCCTGCCGGAAGTTTTCCTCAAGGTCGTCCGGGCCAAGGAGCTTCTGGCTAGCGGAGAGGCACGCAGCATTTCGGCTGCGACCCGCAGCGTAGACCTGTCGCGCAGTGCATTTTATAAATATAAGGACTGCATTTTCGACTCGGAGAATGGCCGCGAGGTCATCACTGTCATGGCGACCCTGCGGGATGAGACGGGTGCATTGCAGAGCCTTCTGGCCGGCATCAGTGCCGCCGGTGCCAGCATCGTGACCATCAATCAGTCTACTCCGGAGAACGGAGCCGCGCTGGTGGCTGTCACCATCCGCACCGACACCATGCAGATGACCCCCGAGGAGCTGACGGAAAAGCTTTCGCGCCAGCGGATGGTCGTGGGCGTACACTGCGGATACAATCTGTGACAGTACATTCATAGAAAAAGGAACGAGGGCAGTATCATGGCAAAAATCGCGATTCTGGGCTTTGGTACGGTGGGCAGCGGCGTGTACGAGGTGCTCTGCCGCAACGCCGCAGGCGTCTCCCGCCGCGCAGGCGAACCGGTGGAGGTCAAGTACATCCTTGACCCCAAGGACTTCTCGGGTCATCCGGCCGCAAAGCTGTTTATAAAGAATTTTGACGCCATTCTGGAAGACCCCGAAGTAAAGGTCGTCGTCGAGACCATCGGCGGCACCCGCTTCGCTTACCCTTACGTCAAGGCCTGCCTCGAGAGCGGCCGGAGCGTCTGCACCTCCAACAAGGAGATGGTGGCCACCTACGGCGCAGAGCTGCTGGCTCTGGCCAGGGCACACAACTGCGCCTTCCTGTTTGAGGCGTCCGTGGGCGGCGGCACTCCCATCATCACCCCGATGCACCAGTGCCTCGCGGCCAATGTCATCACCGAGGTGGAAGGCATCGTCAACGGCACCACCAACTTCATGCTCACCAAGATGGTGCGGGAGGGTCTGGGCTTTGACGAGGCTCTGAAGATCGCCCAGGAGCTGGGCTACGCCGAGACGAAGGACCCCGGCGACGATGTGGACGGCCGCGACGCCTGCCGCAAGATCGCCATCCTGTCCTCGCTGGTCTGCGGCCACCAGATCTACCCCCAGAACATCCCCACCCGCGGCATCCGCGACATCACGGTGGATGATGTGGCTGCGGCAGAGAAGCTGGGCTGCGTCATCAAGCTCATCGCCTGGATGAAGCGGGGCGAGGACGGCAGCGTTGCCGCCGGTGTCGAGCCCTGCCTCGTGCCGAAGGCAAACCAGCTGGCCGGTGTCGATGACGTCTTCAACGCCGTCCTCGTCAAGGGCGATATGCTGGGCGACGTGGTCTTCTACGGCAAGGGCGCGGGCAAGCTGCCCACCGCCAGTGCTGTCGTGGCCGATGTGGTGGACGCCCTCAAGAACGGCGTCAAGGTCCACGACAGCCTGTTCTGGCAGCCCGCCGAGCCGGTGGAAGGGATGCTCACCGACCCCGCTCCCGCCGCATACTATGTGCGTGTGGAAGGCATCGCCCCGGCGGTGGCCGAGGCCATCTACGGCAAGGGCCATGTGGTGGAAGAGCATTTCGACGGCTGCTCCTACTTTGTGGACAGCGCCGACGGCAAGGCTCTGGCCGAAGCAGCCCGCAAGGTAGAGGCCATGGGCGGCAGCGTGAAGCTGGTGCTCCGCCGCCTGCCTGAGGACGCCTGAGCGTGAGAAAAGAGGGAACTGCGATGAAGATAAAAGTTTCTGTCCCGGCCACCAGTGCCAACATCGGCTCCGGCTTCGATGCGCTGGGTCTGGCTGTGACCTTGTACAATACCGTGACCTTTGAAGAGAGCGACCATCTGGACATCTCGGCGGCAGACGGCACCCGCATCCCCCGCGGCGAGACCAATCTGGTCTACCGCTCGGCCAAGGGTCTGTTCGATAAGGTCGGCAAGACCATGCCGCCCCTCAAGCTCGTCCAGACCAACGCCATCCCGATGGCCCGGGGCCTCGGCTCGTCCTCGGCCTGCATCATCGCGGGCCTGCTGGGTGCGAACCGGATGCTGGGCGATGTGCTCAACACCCAGGAGCTGCTGACGCTGGCCACCTCCATCGAGGGCCACCCGGACAATGTGGCACCGGCCCTTCTGGGCGGTCTGACCAGCAGCGTTTTCGAGGACGGCGTCGTCTACTCCGTCAAGCGGGATGTGGACGAGAGCCTCTGCTTCGCGGCCATCGTGCCGGACTACAAGCTGCTGACCGAAGCCGCCCGTGCGGCCCTGCCCAAAGAGGTCACCCACAAGGATGCGGTGTATAACCTGTCCCGTGCGGCCCTCATCCCGGCGGCGTTCTGCGAGGGCCGCCACGACCTGCTGGCCATTGCCACCGAGGATAAGCTCCACCAGCCCTACCGGATGCCCCTGATGCCCGGCTCGAAGGAAGTCTTCGATATGGCGCGGCTCTGCGGTGCCAAGGCGGTGTACGTCTCGGGCGCCGGCAGCACCGTGATGGCTGTGGCCGAAAAGGCCAACGCCGAGAAATTTTACTCCAAACTGGAAAAGGGCCTCGAGCTGCTGGAAGGTTTGGACGGATGTGAAGCATTTACACTGCTGCGGCTGGATGCCGACAACACCGGTGCGACAGTGGAATGATAAACAGGACCGGAAGTGCAAGACCGCTTCCGCCCGGTGTACCCCTCACACACTGAGGGAGCAAAAAGAGGAGAGTGACAAGATATGGCGTTGATCGTACAGAAGTTCGGCGGTTCTTCGGTGAAGGACCGGGACCGTATCTTCAACGTGGCCCGCATCGTGGCCAACACCCACAACGCGGGAAATGACGTGGTCGTGGTAGTGTCCGCACAGGGCGACACCACCGACGACCTTATCACAAAGGCAGCAGAGATCACCCACAACCCTTCTGCCCGTGAGATGGATATGCTGCTGGCAGCAGGCGAGGAGATCAGTATCGCCCTGCTGGCTATGGCTCTGAACGAGCTGGGCTGCCATGCCACCAGTCTGACCGGCTGGCAGGCAGGCTTCCGCACTGACCGTGCCTACACCAAGGCCCGCATCACCAAGCTGGAGACCGAGCGCATCTCTTCGGAGCTGGAGCGCAACCGCGTCGTCGTCGTGGCAGGCTTCCAGGGCCTGAACAAGCTGGACGACATCACCACGCTGGGCCGCGGCGGTTCCGACACCAGCGCTGTCGCCATCGCAGCAGCGCTCCACGCCGACCGCTGCCAGATCTTTACCGACGTGGAGGGCGTCTACACCGCCGACCCGCGCAAGGTGCGCAACACCCGCAAGCTGGATGAGATCACCTTCGACGAGATGCTGGAACTGGCATCCCTCGGCGCACAGGTGCTCAACAACCGCAGCGTGGAGCTGGCTAAAAAGTATAATGTGGAGCTGGAGGTCCTCTCCAGCCTGAACCCCGTGCCCGGCACGGTCGTCAAGGAGGTTGTAAAAGACGTGGAAGGTATGCTGATCAAGGGTGTCGCAAAGGACACCGACGTTGCTGTTATTACGATCCTGAATGTTCCCGATGAGCCGGGTACCAGCTTCAAGATCTTCGGCCTGCTGGCCCAGAAGAATATCAACGTGGACATCATCCTGCAGTCCACCGGCCGCGACGGCAAGAAGGACATCAGCTTCACCTGCGCGGAGAGTGAAGCTGAGACTGCTCTGCGCGTCCTGCGCGAGAGCGCAAAGTTCGACCAGGTCACCTGCGACGAGACCTGCGCCAAGGTGTCCATCGTGGGTGCCGGTATGCAGAGCCACAGCGGCGTGGCCTCCAAGATGTTCGAGGCTCTGTCCAACAACAACATCAATATCAAGATGATCTCCACCAGTGAGATCAAGATCTCTTGCATCATCGACCGTGAGGACGCTGACAAGGCTGTCAGCGCCATCCACGATATGCTGTTCGAGTAAGACGTGGCTTCAAA
>ENA-OPSN01000908-OPSN01000908.1-human-gut-metagenome-genome-assembly--contig:-NODE-908-length-14109-cov-2.936531_pt1 | contig 14109 bp, 8 predicted proteins | sample MGYA00241808_ERZ501907 | MGnify/ENA primary metagenome ERZ501907 (study PRJEB25962, sample SAMEA2042218) | human gut metagenome | biome: human gut; feature: human-associated habitat; material: faeces...
GACGCAGATAAGCCATATTCAGCAAATAGCGATCATTCACGCTATAGTTACCCGAAGCAGACTGCTGGTAATCCATCGGACGGGGATAGAAAGCATCTGTGTTTTCGGGAGTCCAATAATCCTCAGCACCTTTGTAGAAGGGTTCACCGGTAGTAAAGCCTGGCAATACCTGGTTACCTGCCGCCCAAAGTTTTCTCTTGGCTACCCCCTGGAAGCGCATGAAAGAATTGCAAAAGCTGATTGAATACTGGAAGAACATGCTTATATCAAAGCCTTTCCAAGCAGCATCCAAATTCAAACCAAACTGTAAACGCGGCAGGGCGTTACCTATAACACTAAGGTCACCCTTGTCATTTGTATTGGTCTGTTTTACGATTTCACCGTTGTTGTCGAGGTCTTTATAAAGCACATCACCGGGAGCAAATTGATAACCGGCAGGGAATACTTTAGTCTGGTCGGGCAAATCGGCTTTCAAAGAACCGTCAGCATTAAAGTCATCTTCCGTCAAGAAACGGTCGAACTGCAAGCCCCAGATATCTCCCAAAACCATACCTTCTTTATAAGCACTCTTATCCCACCATCCGGTAGCTCCATAAGAAGGAATCTTTGTATTATACGTCCACTTGGTTACTTCAGTCTTGTCATCGGCAACAGAAGCCGTCACGCCAAAGTGCAGACCATTCTTGAAGGTATGGCGATAGTCAATGGCAAGCTCCCATCCTTTGGTCTGGATAGTACCCATATTTTCATATGGAGCGGCAGCACCCAATGTGGCAGGCAGGTTAGCAGTAGTCAAAATATCACTGGTAGTACGGTTATACCAATCAAACGTTACTCCCAAAGCATCATTGAAGAAACGGGCATCCAAGCCAAGGTCAAGTGTAGTAACTTTCTCCCAAGTAAGGGTTGAAGACACAATAGTCGGTTTTTGCGTTGACTGTACTTTCTTTCCATCGATAATCCAACTGTCAACAGAAGTGGACAGAGTGGAGATATAACGGTCGGTACCTACATCCTGATTACCAATCATACCCCAAGAACCACGAACCTTCAAAGTACTCAAATAAGGTTTCAACGACTGCATGAACGGTTCTTCAGAAATACGGTAACCGGCAGACATAGAGGGGAAGAAACCGAAGCGGTTGCCCGAAGGGAAACGGGAGGAACCATCATAACGGCCGTTCAACTCCAACATATATCGGTCTTTGTAAGAATAATTAAGACGTCCGAAGAAGCCTGCTACAGACCACCATGTATGCGAGGAGCTTGTAGTCTGGTCACCTGTAGCCAGATTCAATTCCGGTTTTGCAGGGTCGAGCAGACCTTTGCGTTGTGCCCAGTAATATTCATATTCGCTCTTTTCAAGGCTGGAACCTGCCATCGCCTTAAAATCATGATCTCCCCAGCGTTTGGCATAAGTTGCCACGAAGTTAGCTGTCAGATTCTCCGTGCGTCCGGTTTCCTGATATACATAATCATAAGTAGCAGCAGATAGATAACTGCCATAAGAATCACGTAATGCCTCAACAGACGGACGGGCAGTGAAGATTTCATAACCACTGGTCAAGCTCGGCGTACCATACTCCTTATAGCGATTTTCCACTGTACTGTAAGCAACATCAATATCAATTGTCAAATCTTTAATAGGTTTGATTGTTGCACCACCCGTCAAACGGAGATATTCACGTTCTTTGGTTGTAGTAGGAGCACTCTTCAACTCTGTCAAAGCATTGCGGAATTCCTTACCCTCAAAAGTACCGTAAGGCATCATCGGCTGCCAACGATATAGATAGTACATTGGATCATACAAATCACTCCCATAATTAAACGGCTTGTCATAATCAGAACGGGTAAACATGACACCTGTACGGACAGATACATATTTGTTCAATTCAGAGTTCAAAGAGATATTAGCATTATAACGTGTATAATCATCCGAATTGATTTTCATCATACCATCCTGGCTCAGATAACCCAAAGCGATATTGTAATTAGTCTTTCCGTTGCCACCGTTGATAGAAAGGCTATGGTTCTGCTGCGGAGCCCAGTCCTTGATGTATTCATCATACCAGTCCCAAGTGCGGATAAAGAACATACCGCCATCGCGGAACTCAAAGTCACGACCCAATTCCATCTCACGGCCAAACTGGTCACCATAACCATATTTATCCCAGTAATCCTTCATTTTCTGCACATGTGTAGCATCCACACGCATATTACCCACTACGTTATAAAATGCGGCAGATCCCTTAGTCTGATTGATTACACCCTGCAAGTTTATATCAGCCTGCTGCCATCCCGGAAGTTGTTCGGGTGTCTTGGTCGGCGTACGCCATGCGAAGTTATTGGTATATTTTACAGAAAGACGTTCATGTTTACTTCTTGATTTTGTGGTAATCAGCAATACGCCAAATGCACCACGAGCACCGTAAATAGAAGCAGAAGCGGCGTCTTTCAATACAGAAATACTTTCAATATCGTCCGGATTCACCATAGAAATATCCGTTACTTCCACATTATCTACAAGAATCAAAGGTTTGGAATCACCGTTTGGAGAACCGATACTACCACGAATCTTGATAGTAGGCGCACCACCTATCTCACCGGAGTTGGTAGTGATGGTCAATCCCGGCACAGCCCCCTGCAAGGCACGACCTATATCCGTGATAGGACGGCTATCGATTGTTTTGTTCACGTCCACGGAAGCCACCGCACCAGTCAGGTTCACTTTTTTCTGTGCACCATAACCTACTACGACAACTTCATCCAACAATTCCGTATCATCTTTCAAAACAACCTTCATTACCGAAGTTGCCTTGACTTCTTGAGTAGTATATCCCACAAATGATACTTGCAGAATAGCACCGGGCTTTACATTTAATTTGGAAACTCCATCCAAATCCGTAATACCACCATTGGTCGTACCTTTCTCAATGACATTGGCACCAATAATAGGTTCACCTTTTGTATCTACAACTGTGACAGTCACAGAGATAGATTGCATCTGTTCTTGTACTCCTTGTGAGTCGTTGGATGCTGTTTGGGCAGCCATCACGTTGCCACTGCCTAAAAACAGAGCACAGATTGCCACCGCCGTAAAGAACTTACCATTGGCAAGTCCTCGTTTTTTGCGATCTTCATTCATAAGTAAGTGATTGATGATTTTGTTAATTAAACCAGTTTTTCAAAATTAGGGTAAGGGAATCATATAGTTCGGATTAGTCAGACTATTTCCGAAGGCTTCTTTAATTTCTCATAGGCGTTTTCTTTATTTAAAGGTTCACATTTTTATATTATCTCTCTTTTTTCTATTTATTTACCAAGTCCAGACGGAACTTAGTTATATATTATATAAGGTTAAAATCTTGTTAATTACTTAACTCTATTGGTTGTTTTAAGAGATAAAAAACTCGTTATTAACAAAGGTGAGAAATGATTCATTCATTTCGTCCTAACAAAGATACATTATTATTTAATATCAAGAACATTCCTTTGCATTTATTTAACTTTATATTTATACATTTGCAAAAAGGAAGTTATACACCTTATTATATAAAGAATTTAAGGTTCTTCTATATTTAAAGAATGGAATTCAATCAAGCCATTCATTGGTGTTTCTTCAATGATTTCCAGTTCGATGCCAAATTCACGGGCAACTTCCCGCAAAATGGTCGCGTAGCTGTAAGCCAATGAACCCACAAAACGAATAGGATAATTTTTGTAGTCATATTGGCAGACATTACGAGTAAAGAAATTTCTCAGATTACTGGTAATCAGCTCAAATACATAGTCATCATTGGTATAATCTGCCAAAAAATAAGATATAGTAGACAAAAAGCGATTGGGGAACGGGCGGTTATACACAGATTCCATAACCTCATTCGGGCTTATACGGAACTTCTCAAAGAAATCCGCCGTTACATCTTTAGGAGCCAAACCTTTCAGTACATCAGACAAAAACATTTTGCCCAATACAGCACCACTACCCTCATCCCCCAGGATGTAACCTCCTGCCCGGACATTCTTTACAACGATTTTCCCATCATAAAAACATGAGTTTGAGCCGGTTCCCAAAATACAAGCAATGCCGGCCTCGCATTTGAACAAGCCACGTGCAGCTGCCAGCAAATCACTCTCTACCTGAATTGGAGTTTTGAATTGTGCTACCAATGAAGCTCCCAATACATTTTTCTTTTCATAAGAAGTACATCCGGCACCATAATAATAGACTTGTTCCAATTTCCTTTTGAAAAAATGCTCGGGTAATCCTAACCGCACACTTCGGCTAATCTCTCTTCTCGTTTGAAAGAAAGGATTTAAGCCCTCTGTGAAGGCTCGCTGTATCAGACGATTATCTTCAACCAGCGCCCATTCTGTTCTCGTAGAACCACTTTCTGCAATTAGTTTCATAGGTAGTTAGTTTTAGAATTGAATACAAATATATAGCTTTTTTTAATCTTTCCAAGGCTATTTCAAGAAAAAATCATTTTGCTGGCCATACATCTCCCTTTTGCTCATGTCTTCAATCATCCGACAAAGTATTCCCACTTTTCCAACGCAACCGTGTTTTAGTCAAAACAAGACGATAACAGACTAACAATAAGATACTATCTGGCTGAATTCCAAGTTCCGTCTGAACTTGGCAAACAAATAGGAAAACAAGAGATAATATAAAGTTATGAACCTTTAAAAAGAGAAAATGCCTATGGAAAAAGAAACAATCCTGCAAGTCGAATAGCCGCCGCTATTTAGCCCTTATTACCCTTACCCTAAATTTAATAACTATTTAATTAACAACAAAATCATCAATCATTTATGAATGAAAATCACAAAAAGCGAGGACTAACACATAGTAGACTCCTCACAGCAGTGGCAATCAGCTCACTGTTATTAAGCAGTGGTAACGTGATGGCTACACAAGCCAATCCCGATAACTCGTTTAGCATAACGGAGCAATTACAAACCATCAACGTTACTGGTCTTGTGGTAGACGCAGCTGGTGAACCAGTTATTGGTGCTAGCGTAGTGGAGAAAGGTACTACCAATGGAAATATCACTAATGTTGATGGAAAGTTTACATTAACCGTAAAAACTGGAGCAATCTTACAAATCTCATATGTAGGCTATCAAACGCAAGAAATAAAAGCCACAAAAATGATGAAAATCGTTTTAAAAGAAGACAGTGAGCTTTTATCTGAAGTAGTTGTTGTAGGATATGGTGCACAGAAAAGAGAAAACCTAACGGGTTCTGTTGCATCGGTAGATGTCAATAAGACTTTGGAAGGACGTCAAATTCCCGATGTCGGACGTGGTCTGCAAGGTACTACACCTGGATTGTCGGTAGTTATTCCAAGCGGTGAAATCGGTTCCGATCCAACAATGAAAATTCGTGGTCAAATCGGCTCTATAGACGGTGCTTCTACTCCACTGATTTTATTAGACAATGTAGAAATTCCATCCATCCAGATGGTCAATCCAGATGACATCGAATCCATTTCAGTACTGAAGGATGCAGCTTCCGCTTCTATCTATGGTGCAAAGGGGGCATTTGGAGTTGTATTGATAACCTCCAAAAAAGGTGCAAAGTCAGAAAAAGTAGACGTAAGTTACTCTGGCAATTTCTCATGGCAAAACATATCAAAAAAAATGGAAATGGCAGGCGTTGACGGGATTCAGTACCGAATTGATGCCCTGAGACGTTCCGGTGGTACGATTGCCGGTGCATTTTGGTATGTGAATGAAACGAGCCTTGAAAGAGCAAGGGAATGGGAAAAGACTTGGGGTGGTAAGATAGGCAAGAATGACCCGTTTGTATTCGGCCGCGACTGGTACGTAGACGCCTCCAACCGTAAATTTTCCATGCGAACCTTCGACCCATACGATTATATGATTCGTGAATGGACACCTTCCCAAACCCATAACATCTCTGTAAGTGGGAAAAGCGGTAAGACAACCTATAATGCAAGTTTAGGCTACTTGGATCAGAATGGATTAATGAAATTAGCAAAACATGATGATTTCCGCCGTTGGAACAGCGCTGTACGTATCAGCACCGAAATTAATAAATACATAACTTTTCGAGCTGGAGCCAATTATTCAAAGCGCAACAAACGTTATGCCTATGCAACTAACTCAACAACAGCCGACCCATGGCTATACCTTTACCGCTGGGACAGTACTTATCCTATGGGATATGACGAGCACGGCAATGAGCTACGTAGCCCCGCCTCAGAAATCCATCAAGCCAATACTGCCAATATAGAAAACAACTATTTAAGTTTCAACACTGGTGCAACAATCAACTTGACCAAAGACTGGAAAATCGAGATTGATTACACGTATGCCGGAGAAGACCAAATATGGAAGAAAAACGGTACCAAATTCACTGCTGCCGATACGTGGAGTGCTCCTGTCAAAAGATTGGACGAGAACGGACAACAAATATATGTCAACAATCAAGGTAACGTTGTACCAGCTGGCTCTGAAGGAGCAATCGCTGCATATGACCTATTATATCACCAATACACCACTGACGGAGCCAATCCTGACCACATCCGTCGCGAAGTAAAGAATGCCAAACGCCATACATTGAATATAACTACCGACTATAACTGGCAGATCAACGATGATAATAACCTAAAAGTCTTGATTGGTATGAACCGGACGGACTGGGAATCAGAAGATAACTGGTCGCAGATTACCAACCTAACAGATATCATCAGTCCAAGTTGGGATAAGACAATCGGTACACAAACCTCCAGTGGCAACCTTTATTGGGATGGGCAATTAGGTTTCTTCGGCCGTATAAACTACAATTTGATGGATAAATACCTATTGGAAGCCAATGTTCGCTACGACGGTTCCTCTAAGTTCCCAAGCAATCTGCAATGGCGCACTTTCCCCTCATTCTCTGCTGGATGGCGCATTGGAGAAGAAGCATTCATGCAATGGGCCAAACCTGCTCTTTCTTCCTTAAAACTCCGTGGTTCCTGGGGTATGATTGGTGACCAGACTGTCCCCAATACTCTTTATGTACCAACAATCAGTCAAGGCAATACCAACACCTATGCATGGCTGGATGCTGACGGCAACAAACTTATCATGACTGGAACACCCGCAGCCATTGATGCCAATATCACATGGCAAGACATCTATACATTAGACTTTGGAGTTGATGCACGCTTTTTCAACGGTGAATTAGGGGTTACGTTCGACTGGTTCCAACGTGACACCAAAAATATGATTGTACCGGGTGCCGGTGTCGCCCCGACCTTTGGTGCCGGTGCCCCTAAAGGAAACTTCGGTTCTTTAAGAACAAAGGGATGGGAACTATCCATTGACTACAATCACCGATTCAACAATGGTTTAAGCGTAAATGCCATGTTCACTCTATCGGATGCGTTGACTGAAATCACAGAATACGGAGACACAAAAAGTATTGACAGCTGGTATGTAGGAAAACAATATGGAGAAATCTGGGGCTATCGTACAGACCGCCTTTATCAAAAAGACGATTTCGTATACGAGGGCGATAAGTTGGTGACGACTTGGGCTTTAAACGGCAAAGAAGTTGCTGCGGGTACACCCGGTGCCAAAGAAGTAAACAAGCTGAAAGACCCCAATGGCATTTATCAAGATTATTTCCAAAGCGGAACTTTCCGATTCGGTCCTGGTGACGTGAAATTCCAAGATTTGAATGGAGACGGACAAATCAATGATGGAAGCCGTTCTATTGATGACCACGGTGACGTGGAAAAAATTGGCAATACTACCCCACGCTTTGAATATGGTCTCCGATTGGGAGCATCCTATAAAGGTTTTGATGCTTCCATCTTCATGCAAGGTGTAGGCAACCGCAAACTATGGGGTGCAGGTTTCTTGGCTATTCCAGGTTTCAACACCGGTGACGGAGCTATGCCCCAAGCCATAGCAGGAGATTATTGGACAGAAGAAAACACAAATGCTTTCTATCCTGCAGCTTGTAATATGGGTGGTTCAAACAGTGGATATAATTTACAGAAACAAGATAGATATTTGCTGGACATGGCCTATTTCCGTATCAAGAACATCACAATAGGTTACACACTACCCAGTGAACTCACAAAGAAAATATTGATAAACAAAGCTCGTATCTATCTGGCTTGTGAAAACTTCTTCACTTTTGATAAGTTAAACGGTCTCCCCATTGACCCGGAAGAAATATCTGGTTACTCAATGTTTAACAGTGATAACTACAATTCCGGTCGTACCGGCGTTGGTACACCTACCATGAAAAATATGTCTGTAGGTATTCAATTAAATTTCTAAAACATATCTAATATGAAAAAATATATATTTACTATATTGGCAGCAGCCATTACATTTGTGAGTTGCGATGACATTTTGGATCGTCCGCAATTGAACACCCCGACCGATGAAACCTATTGGAAAACCGAAATGGATGCCCGTCTTTTTTCCAATGGATTCTATCCGGAATATTTCATCGGTTATGGCGTTAGTTGGAATACAAACTATTCTCCCTTACGCGGTTATTCATTCGATGACAATTTAGCCAGTTCAGGCAAACAAAGCACTTTTGAAAACAAAGTTCCCGACAGCCGTGCCAATACGTCAGCAGCTGCTGTCAACGATGGAAATTATCTATCTCAATATGTAGGACCTAAATGGAATTTCGCTTGGGTTCGCAAAGCAAACATCTTCTTAAACCGCTTGGAAACTAAAATGAAGGGAAATGTGCCCGAGGAAGCATACAACCATTGGCATGCTGTAGCAGCGTTCTATAAATGTTTTGCTTATGCCCGCCTAGTAGCAACCTTTGGTGACGTACCTTATTTTGAAGCCGACTTTCCAAATACCGATAAAGAAACCATGTTCAAAGATCGTGACAGTCGTGTATTTGTGATGGATAAAATTCATGACTTGCTAAAAAATGAAGTATTACTAAATATGCGTACGAACGATGGTACCAACATGTTAAACCGCTATGTGGCTGCAGCCTTTGCTTCCCGTTGGATGTTATTTGAAGGTACTTGGCAGAAATATCACGGCGGCGACCAAACTGCAGCGACCAAATATCTGACATTGGCAAAGGAAGCAGCAGACATAGTTATCAACAGTGGTTTGTATGCTATTGATACGCCATTCCATGAGCTATTCGGTTCTCAAGACTTGAAAGGCAACAAGGAAGCTCTGATGTATCGCCATTTTGACTTCGATCAAGCAGTGAGACATTGTATTGCTTCTTATTCCAACGGACAAGAGAGCCAGTCTCCAGCTCCCAATTTAGCCTTGGCAAAATCATTCATCTGTCAAGATGGAAAAGTTTACCAACATTCTGATATAGAGGATGCTAATGTGTTAAGTATAGCCAACTTGGCTAAAACACGTGATCCTCGTTTTGAGGCAACCTTTATAGACCATGTAAATGTAAATTCTGCAACACTGTTATATGCAGCCAAGTTCATTGACCGCGTAGGGTTGTCATTAGAAAATCCGGGCGCCAATCCCCTTTACGGTTCAAATACAAATACCAACGACGGACCGGTTATCCGTTATGCAGAGGTGCTGCTCAATTGGATTGAAGCCAAAGCAGAATTGGGAAATGTAACGCAAGAGGACATCGATAAATCAATCAACCAATTGAGACGTCGTCCATTGGATGGTGTAGCCATTAACAAAGGACTGAAAAATACGGTTGATATGAAGTTAAGCGACATCACAGCCGACTTTGACCCAGCTCGCGATCAAGATGTGTCACCTCTCATCTGGGAGATTCGCCGTGAACGTCGTATGGAACTGATTTATGAACATTGCAGATTACACGACATCAAACGCTGGAAAAAACTGGATTATATGGACAATGAAAAATATCCGGATACAATGCTCGGTCCCTGGGTAAATATGCCTGAAGAAGTACCTGCTTATTTAGGAGCAGATTATATTGGCAAACGCCAGGTAAAGAAAGAGGACGGCACTATCATCACGTTCAACGGTAACAATGCCGCTGACATGATAGGCTACTACATTCCTGAAAATGCACAACCGCGTGATATATTCACAGATAGAAGCTATTGTTCCCCTATCGGTACGCAAGACATTCAGTTGTATAAGGACAATGGCAACTACACGCTGACCCAAACCATCGGATGGTAACATTGTTTAATAATAGTCTTCAATTATCGGAAGCAAATGGCTGATTAGAGAATCAGATATATTTTTAAGCTAATTTGGATTTTAGTAAGCGCCCGTTCATTTTTATGTTTTACATGTAAATGAAACGGACGCTTTTTTCCTCTACAAAAAAACAACATCATGAAGCAATTTATATTTTTACTCTTATCCGTATGTTATACCAGTATTGGCCAAGCACAAAACGAGGAAAAAACTCCTTATCTGTTCAAAACATTTCAAGATGCCATAGTCTACTTTAAAGACGGCTCCCAATACCATGAAAAAATGAATTATAACTTGTTAGTGGAGAAGTTCTTTTTCCTTGACCGCACTGACAAGACAATAAAGCTCTTAGGTAATCCCAAAGACATACAAAGCATAAAGTTTGGGGAACGGATATTCTATATTGAAAAAGGTAAAGGTATTGAAGTTCTCGCCACCAATCCAGTACTATATGTACAGTATAAAGGAAACATACGCAAAGAACCCACCAAAGGTGCATACGGTCAACCCTCAGAAACCTCTTCTATAAAAAGCTACGAGGGAATATATGGAAGCAGAGGGGAGCGCTATGACTTTGACCCAGAAAAATTAGTATTGGGCAGACAATACAATATCTATCAATTAGAACGGAAAGGGAAAAAGAAAGCATTTAAGAATTTTAAACAGTTTATCAAGCTATATCCAAATCACGAAAAGGAAATAAACAGATTTATTGATGTTAATCATATTGACTTCAACGATGTAGAACAGATAAAGGCATTATACATTTACGCTGAATCCTTATAAATGCAATCCTTGAATATACCTTATTTGATTAAGCCATGTATGGACTGACCGACAATGAACTGGAAAAGTTATGCAATCTCTTCCGGAAACATGAAGAAATAGAGCAGGTATTTTGTACGGCTCACGAGCCAAAGGAAATTTCAAGCCATTTCCCGACATGATATCACGCTGATGGGAAACGAGCTTACACACAGCACCTTAAGCAGCCTTTCCTATGAAATAGACGACCTGCTTTTACCTTACTAGGAATACCCATATTCAACCGTTCGTAACCCAGTAAAGCAAACTGAATTTCAAGTACACACCCTCACATCCCTCACCTCTCGTACATACCGCCCTATCCATCGGCATTCAAGAGGTGAGTGAGGGCAATTTCAAAAGGTGGAGGCAAAATTCACCCTCACCAAAATCCTATTTCACTTAGAGCACATAAGTCACTCACTCCTACCATAATATCCAGGAGCAGGCACATAAATCGGCTGCTGTATTGTCCCTTCATTTTTCAACTTTCCTTCGGTACGCAACCGACGGATATGCCGCATGGCCGTAGTACGCATCATACCGCAAACACGCTGGAAGTCATTCCGCGTCATAAAAAGACGGGCAGCGAAATAGTTGGTCAGCCGACGGTCTATCTCTTTATCCGTCAGTTTAGCCGAATGCTCGTTTGCCTTCAAAGCCTTTGCCTTGATGGTACCTATTTCATTTTTCAGTTTCTGGTCGGCACGAAATTTCACACCCGCCATCTTCACCTTCGTCAACTTACGCTTGGTAGCAGCCACTACCGGTTCGGTCGTGGTGAGCGACACGCGAAAGTAGCCGATGCCGTCGAGATGCACCTGCCTTCCTTCGGCAAGTTCCCTGCCCATGACGTGCGACACAGCATCGAGCACAGCCGTCACATCGGTTTCTGTCAATGAGCAACGTGCCTGGATGTCCCGCCGCAATTCATCGGTAGACCTGCTCCCATTCAGGCGGAGACGGGGATGAAGAATTTTATCTTCCGGAGATTTGTCGTACGAGTCCGGATTCTCGTACCAATCAAACAAAATAGCCATAGTTCAAACTGCGTTAAAGGGTTACATTATACGATAAAGCACTGCACGGAACACGTGCGAAGTACGTACGCAGTCTGTTGAAGTACCAAGGTTATATCACAGCCCAGCCCGTGAGCAGAACCGTTCACTGTAGTGAGCTGCTCCGTTCACTAATATGAACAAGAAAGACCACTTTAGTGGACTGTTCATAAACTCTGGTGTAAAAGTAGACAAAACTATGGGGATAAGCAAAGAAACGAACACCTTTTATAAAAGAAACATATAGACATTCCACCCCAAAAAAGAAGCCAATCGGAAAATAATCCTTGAAAAGCTTGTATCCCCCCCTTTCCCGGCGTATCTTTACAAGAATATTACATACACGATAAAGAATGAAAATCACACTAATCAGAGAGGAACGCGAAAGCGGAAAAGAGGCCGTCAGCACACAAGAAACGGACATGTTGATGGAAAAGCTGAAAACAGAGAACAAGACCGGATACATTACGGAGCTGCGTAGCATCATCCCGCATTTGAAAGGGACCAACGCCCGATATGAGCATATCGACAGACTGCCGCGTCTCTATCCCGCCGTAGAAATGACCCGCACCAAAGCAGGAGAACACCGGATAAAGACCTACAACGGGCTGGTACTACTGGAAGTAAACAATCTGGCCGGGGTGGCCGAAGCCGAACTGGTGAAACAACAAGCCACCCTGCTGCCGCAAACCTTTGCCGCCTTCTGTGGCTCCAGCGGACGAAGCGCCAAAATATGGGTACGCTTCACCCTGCCCGACGGAGGGCTTCCAAAGAATGAAGACGATATCGCCTTATTCCACGCCCACGCCTACCGCCTGGCAGTGAAGTGCTACCAACCCCTTCTCCCTTTCCCCATCACCCTCCAGGCTCCTTCACTCCTACAAAGCTGCCGGATGACCGTGGACGAACAGCCCTATTATAGCCCCACCGCCATGGCCTTCTGCCTGGAACAGCCCTGCGCCCTGCCCTCGGAAGACAACTACCGCCAACGGAAACAGCAGGAAAGCAATCCGTTGCTGAGAATGACTCCCGGCTACGAAGTGGCGGACACATGCAACCTGCTCTTCGAGGCCGCCCTCGACCGCGCCTTCCGCGATTTGGACAACTGGCGACGGGGCGACGACCTGCGCCCGCTGCTGTCCCGCCTTGCCGAACATTGCTTCAAAGCCGGCATTCCTGAAGAAGAAGTGGTGCGCCAGACACTGATGCACTACTACCGGGAGGCAGACGAACCCCTTGTACGCCTGACGCTGCATAACCTTTACGGGGAATTGAAAGGCTTCGGCACCCGCAGCAGCCTGAACAAAGACCAGGAAACAGCTTTCCGGCTGGAAGAGTTCATGAAACGCCGCTACGAATTCCGCTACAACACCGTGCTTGGCGACTTGGAATACCGGCAGCGCGACTCCATCCACTTCTACTTCCAGCCTGCCGACCAGCGCGTACGCAGCAGCATCGCCATGAAGGCACTGAAAGAGGGAGTACGTGTGTGGGACCGCGACATCACCCGCTTCCTGTCTTCGGACTACGTGCCGCTATACAACCCCATCGAAGAATATCTGAACAGCACCGGACATTGGGACGGCAAGGACCGTATCCGCGCATTGGCCGACCTCGTCCCCTGCAACAATCCGTACTGGCGGGAACTCTTCTACCGCTGGTTTCTCAGCATGACGGCGCACTGGCAAAACATCGACCGTCAGCATGGAAACAACACGTCTCCCCTACTGGTCGGAGCCCAAGGCTATCGTAAAAGTACCTTCTGCCGCATCCTGCTGCCACCCGAACTGCGCTTCGGATATACCGACAGTATCGACTTCAAAAGCAAGCAGGACGCAGAGCGGAGCCTCGGCCGCTTTTTCCTGATAAACATCGACGAATTCGACCAAATCAGCGTCAATCAGCAAGGTTTTCTAAAGCATCTGCTGCAGAAACCCGTGGCAAACCTGCGCAAGCCTTACGGCACCGCCATCCAGGAAATAAGACGCTACGCCTCCTTTATAGCCACCAGCAACCAGAAAGACCTGCTGACAGACCCCAGCGGCAGCCGCCGTTTCATCTGTATAGAAGTAAC
>ENA-OPSN01000921-OPSN01000921.1-human-gut-metagenome-genome-assembly--contig:-NODE-921-length-13959-cov-2.290852_pt1 | contig 13959 bp, 11 predicted proteins | sample MGYA00241808_ERZ501907 | MGnify/ENA primary metagenome ERZ501907 (study PRJEB25962, sample SAMEA2042218) | human gut metagenome | biome: human gut; feature: human-associated habitat; material: faeces...
ACCTTATACATAACGATGCGTGATAATTATATGGACTGTCCGGATCGTGAACGTGCCCAATGGTGGGGCGACGAGGTGAATGAGCTAGGCGAGGCTTTCTACGCCCTTTCTCCGTCCGGGCAGAAACTAGCCGTAAAAGGCATCCATGAATTAATGAATTGGCAGCGGGAGGACGGAACGCTCTACGCTCCGGTTCCGGCGGGTAATTGGGATAAGGAGCTTCCTTTACAGATGTTGGCGTCTATCGGTTGGTACGGTTTTTATACACAATATTATTATAGTGCCGACAGTAGTTTCGTTCCGGTGATATACGACCGGATGCGCCGTTACCTGCACGAGGTCTGGCAAGTCGATAAGAGTGGCTTGGTGATCGAGCGTCAAGGCGCTTGGAGTTGGGGCGACTGGGGCGAGCACGTCGATATGGGTGTATTGACCAATTGCTGGTATTATCTGGCCTTGAAAGCGGAGCGAGCCTTCGCCCTGCAACTCGGCAAGGATAAGGATGCCGATGAGATCTCCCAGATGATGCGTAGCATAGAACGTTGTTTCGACACGAAGTTCTGGACAGGTTCCGCCTATCGCTCCCCCGGCTATAAAGGGGAGACGGACGATCGCTCCCAAGCCATGGCGGTTGTTTCCGGGCTGGCCTCGAAAGATAAGTATCCGGCGCTGACGAAGGTGCTTAAAAAGGAGTATCACGCCAGCCCTTATATGGAGAAGTATGTCCTAGAGGCCCTTTTCCAGATGGGCGAGCCGACGTTTGCCTTGGAACGGATGAAGCAACGTTACACCCGTATGCTGGATTATGCCGAATATACGACCTTGTTCGAGGGATGGGGCATCGGAGCCGAGGGCTTCGGTGGCGGCACGATCAATCACGCTTGGAGCGGTGGTCCGCTTACCTTATTGAGCCAGAAGGTCTGCGGTATCGAGCCAACCTCTCCCGGCTTCCGTACCTTTAAGATCTCGCCTCAACTGGGTTCCTTATCGGAAGCCTCTGCCAGTCTAGAGACTCATTATGGAACCATCCAAGTAAGTATCAAGAAGAAAGGCAAGCGAATGAAGTTCGATCTCCAAATCCCGGAAGGCACCTCCGCCGAACTGATAAGACCGAACGGCACTCGCAAGCATCTCGACCCGGGACACCATCAAGTGGATTAGTGATCTGTGTGTTTGTTATATTTCTCAAAAACAGAAGCAAAGAATAAATATTTTGGTAAAGAACGGAATTTATCCTACATTTGTAATATATAAGTATTATATCGAAGGATATGGAAAAAGAGAAAAATAGCAAGATTACCAGAGAAGAGGCTTTGCGTCGGTTGGAGACCGCACGGAAGCTGAAGCGAGAGTATGTAGCTAAACTGGAAAAAGAGATGAAAGAAGAGTTTAAGAAACGTACAGGGCAAGAAGCTACTTATTTTGAAGTATGGTAAGCCTTAACCTTGAACGTATAAATTCTAATTCTCCTTATGCGGTAACAGCTCTTAGGGATTCTATGTGTTTCCGGTTTGTTACGGACTTTGGTGTGATTTATTATGCAAGCAGAGTATGCGCAATCGCCTTTTTGAGTTTTGGTTTCATTCCTCGCCGCGTAAATCTGATTTCGCTTTCATGTCTGCGGACATCCGAGATGCAGATGGGATACAGAATTATGCGGCGATTATTATTCGACTCGATAATCCCAATTTGAAGTCTATAGTTGCGGAGTTTACTGAAACAATACAAATGCTTAGTCAAAAGCCGGAGTAAAATGTATGTGTTTTCTCCGGCCCGGGGCACCATTGGGTGGATTAGCGATCGCCCTCTGTTTTCCTGCGGACATACACCCGGTGGCTTCCATAACCCGATATGGTGAGCCCACTCGCCGGATCGCTGCTGAGTCGTAGTAGCTCCCGGTTCGCACTACTGCGTTTTAGTCCGGTGATAGCCATGTAGTCTTGTATGCGCAAGAATGGGTGTTCGTGAAGGTAATCCAATGCCCGCGTCCGGCGCTCCTCTTCGGTGAAGGGCGATTTCCATACACGGCTGATACCTCCCCGTCTTAAGTCGCAACGCAGGTTAGTTTCCCGTACCAGTTCCTTGTCGGCCCGGTAGTTGATGCCATTCACCTCGATGCTCCGTGCGTTACGCTTCGGTTCGTCACCATCCAGCGAGTCGATCTCCTTGTCCTTCGCTACGCCTAGGCGGGGCGTGAACGTACCGATGCCATCCAACGTGACCGACTGCCCTTCCGCCATGCAATAGGCCAGATGTTCCGCTACTGTCGTCATCACCTGTATTACGCTACCCCTGCTCAAGCCCGATCCGGGGTAGGTGATCCGTTCCACGAAATCCTCCATATCCATGTTCCGTTGTATCTTCATCCGATAATACACCGGCTTTTCCCCCGTCCCGTTCAGGTCGCACATCTCTTGCTTGATATATTCTGCCATAACTGCTACTAGGTATAATTGTTTGTATCTTCAAGTTAAAAACATTCTTCTTACTATATACAAATATACTTACTACTTGATCTATTTCCAAATTATCACCGTGGAATATATAGACCACGTCGTGATTTGTATATTCCACGTCTTGATCTGTACAGACCACGTCGTGGTTTGTAGAATTATACAGTATGCGCATAAAAATTCATAGGCTATCGAGCAAGAATTCATATAGGAGCGGAGCGTTTTTTGCTTATGGAGAAGAGGAGACGCTCTTACGTGTCAAAGTGGGAATAGTGTCAAACAATTAGACAGCGTTGTCAAAATATTGGACAGTTCTAAAAGAATGGCTTTTTGTTATCTGGTTGTTGTTTAGCTGTTTATGTGTTTTGGCACGTTCTTTGCTATTATTTTAAGTAGAAAATAATAGAGCAATGAAACAAATATTACTTACAACAGTTCTTTCTCTCAGTTTCGCTACCGCGACGGTGGCCCAAGAGAAACTTTGGACTTTGGATGAATGTATGCGCTATGCCGTGGAAAACAGCCCATCGGTTAAAAAGCAAGTTTATACATCAGATACGTATAAGGCGGAACGGAATGCCGCCGTAGCTTCTTTTTTCCCGGCGGCATCGGCTAAGGTCGGAGCGCAATATAGTTTTGGCCGTTCGATTGACCCTGCGACCAATACCTATGAGAATACTTCTACGTTTAATAATAACTATGGCCTCGACGCTTCTATTCCTATTTTTACGGGCGGACAGCTGATCAATCAATGGTTGATGGCAAAATCCAATCGCCGTATGGGAGTTAATGACATACAGAAAGCGAAAGATGATTTAGCGATGAAAGCTATGCAGGCTTATATGGATGTGGTATATTATAAAGGAACGATTCGTATGGCGGCCGAGAAATTGGAGGAGAGTAACCGTACCTTATATAAGACTCGCCGGCAAGAAGAGCTGGGTTTGAAAGGGAAAGCGGATGTAGCTCAATTCGAGGCTCAAGTAGCGGCCGATGATTATACATTGACCCACCAGCAGAATCTTTTCAATACGGCCTTGCTTACCTTGAGGGAATGTATGAATTATCCATCTGATTTAGAACTGGAGGTGGATACTTTATTACCGGATATCAATTATGTCCCGGAAGTAGAGAACGTGGCGGAGATTTTCGCCTATGCGTCCGGGAATAACCCTACCGCCTTGCAAGCCGAGTATCAATTAACGCAAAGTAAATACCAATATCGTATTTATAAAGGAAAGTTGTTGCCGAGTATTTATTTGAATGCCGGAATCTCTACGAGTTATTTCGAGAACCTGAAGTCTGATAATGCCCCGGAAGTTTTCAAGGATCAGTTTAAGAATAACCGTGGTGAATATGTCTCTTTTAGCCTTAGTTTCCCCTTATTCGATGGTTTGAGCAGATTAACGAACGCTCGTCGTTACCGTAACAATATGCGGATCGCACGGGAGACAAGAACAGAGGTCTTTCGCCAGTTGCAGACAGCGGTAGAGCAATCCGTCTTGGATCGTGAGGGATACGCTAAAGAGGCCATACAGATGGATAAGAAGGTGAGATCGGATGAGTTGGCTTATCGTGTTACCCTACGGAAGTACGAGGAAGGCCTGATGAGCACGCTGGATGTACAGACAAGCGCAAATACGCTGTTGGAGTCCAAGGCCAATCTGCTTCAAAAGCGATTGATGTACTTATTGAAAAGCAAGTTGGTAGATTATTATAAGGGCAAGCCTCTTATCAATGAATAAGAATTGAGAACATAGAATTTAGATGATAATAAAAAATATAGAATACGATGGATATACAATTAGAGAAAAAGAAAGGTCTTCAGAAGAAGCATATTCCTTATGTAGCGGGTGGCGTGTTGTTCGTTATCTTGTTGGGATGGATTATCTTTGGTGATCATGCTTCTACGTTGAAAGTGGACGCGAGAGGGCTTAGCATCGGTAATGTGACCCGTGAGCAATTCAATGACTTCTTTCGTATGGATGGTCAGGTGCAACCTATCACGGTCGTGCAGCTTAGCCCCGAGGAGGGCGGTATCGTGCAGGAGAAAGTCGTGGAAGAGGGTGCCCAAGTGAAGAAAGGCGATATTATTGTTCGTCTGAGCAACTCAAATCTGGATTTGCAGATATTGAACGCTGAGGCCGAGTTGGCGGAGAAGCAGAACTTCCTTCGTAATACGCAGGTTACCATGGAGCAGGATAAGCTGACCAATCAGATGGAGAAACTTCAATACGATATGGACATGAACCGGGCCCGCCGCTCGTTCAACCAACAAGAACAGTTGTATAAAGAGAACTTGATCGCCAAGGAGGATTATCTGAAAGCGAAGGAGGACTTCGAGTTAGCCTCTCAAAAGCACGCCTTGATTACCGAGCGCTTGCGCCAAGACTCTATCTCCCGCACGATCCAGATGGATGAGATGGAGGCCAGCTTGGCGAACATGCGGAAGAATATCCTGTTGATCCGTGAGCGTAAGGAAAACTTGAATGTCCGTTCCCAGATCGACGGTGAGTTGGGACTGTTGGATGTCGTATTGGGGCAAAGTATCAATCCGGGACAAAAGATCGGCCAGATTAACGACCTTTCCGATTATAAGATCGAGGCCATGATCGACGAGCATTACATAGACCGTGTGAAACCGGGCTTAAGCGCCGCTTTCGAGCGTCAAGGCTCGTCTTTCGACTTAACGGTGCGCAAAGTTTATCCCGAGGTTCGTGATGGTAAGTTCCGTACGGATTTCGTTTTCACGGGTGAGCGTCCGGATAATATCCGTAGCGGACAGACCTACTATATCAACTTGGAGCTGGGACAACCTACCGAGAGTATCATTATCCCGAAGGGAACTTTCTTCCAGAGTACGGGTGGAAGTTGGATATTTGTTCTTGATCCGGATGGAAAGAAAGCTTACAGGCGTTCTATCAAGATCGGTCGTCAGAACCCGCAATATTATGAGGTTCTTGAAGGTCTGGAAGCCGGTGAGAAGGTGATTGTGTCCAGTTATGAGAGTTATAAGGATAATGAAGTGCTGGTGCTGGAATAAAATCGATATAATATGAAAAACATACTAATCGCCATTCGTTCCATTTTTAAGAAAGGGCGGCATAACGTGATGAAAATCGTATCGTTGGGAATCGGCTTAGCGGTAGGCTTGGTATTGATCGCTAAAGTCTATTTCGAACAATCGTATGATGATTTTTATCCGGATAGAGACCGGGTCTATCAAGTCTGGGCGAAATACCAGCAAAATGGAGGGGAGTTGAAGGATTATCCGCAAACAAGCGGTGGCATCGCTCCAACTATGCAACAACAGATACCCGAGATCGAGACCGTCACCCGATACACGAGTTTTGGAGACTGGACCTTTACGATGACCGACACCAAGATGAAATACTCCGGTCGTTGTATCATAGCGGATAGTTGTTTCTTTGATATTCTTCCTCGTCCTATGCTGATCGGAAATGCGAAAGAGGTTCTTTCCACCCCGATGTACGTGTTGGTATCAAGTCGTATAGCGAAAAATATCGGGGGCGATGTTATCGGGAAAAACTTCACGGTAGACAGTTCGCCGGGACGTACTATGACTATTGGTGGCGTTTTTGAGGAAGTTCCGGAAAATTCTCATTCCCGTTACGATGTGATTGTTTCTATGGCTTCGGCGGGTCGGTTTATGTGGGAGGGTTCGCCTACTAATATGTTGGGAAATGATCGTTACATAAGCTACGTGAAATTGCACAAGGGGGTGAATCCTTTAGCTTTGGAGGAACAGGTGCATACGTTCGTGAATTCTTATTTCCCTCCGGAGGAACAGCAAAAGACAGGGTTTAACATTGGTTTCTCGTTTCATGAGCTGGATAATCTACACAAGGAGTTGCCGCAAGTCAAGCGAATGACATGGATACTTTCCTTACTGGCCTTCGCTTTGATCTTCACGGCGGTGATGAACTATATCTTGATCGTGATATCCTCTATCGTAAATCGTTCGAAGGAGGTGGCTGTCCATAAATGTTATGGGGCAAGCGAGAATAATATTCATGGTATGATGTTTGGTGAGGCGTTGGTACATATAGTGCTTTCACTGATCTTGGCCTTATTGTTGATCCTTGCGTTTAGAGGTACGGTAGAGGAGTTGTTGGCGACTTCGTTAGATTCCTTGCTCTTGTCTAATGGTAGCTTGGTCTTGCTAGGGATATGTATCTTGGTGTTTTTCGTATCTGGTTTTATGCCGGGATCATTATACGCTCGGATTCCGGTGGCCTCCGCTTTCCGTAATTACCGGGAGAATAAGCGTATCTGGAAGAAAGCCTTGTTGCTTGTCCAGTTTGTAGCCACGGGCTTTTTGGTGACGATGCTTGTTTTCGTTGCCCGTCAATATACGTTTATGGTGAACGATCGTCCGGGATATGCCTATGAGAACCTTGCCTACTGCGGGTTAGCTGGCGTGGACTCTACCTCTCGTGCCAAGATTCTGGATGAGGTGATGCGGCTTCCGGGGGTCATTGCGGCTACCACCGTCTATCAATTGCCTTTCGAGCATGCTTCCGGTAATAATATTCTTTTACCGGGTGAGACTCAAGAGCTTTTTAATATCGCCGATCTCTATTGGGTAGGTAAAGGATATTTGGACATGATGGAGATTCCCGTGATCCAAGGCCGCTCGTTCACGGAAAATGTGACCAATTCAAGAGAGGTGATGGTAGACCGCCGTTTCGTGGAGAAAATGAAATTGGTAGCGGGCTGGACGGATGATGTGATCGGGAAGGATATCTGCGTCACCGAGCATAGCAAATGGAATGAGGAGCCATTCACGATTTGCGGTGTTTATGAGAATATCCGTCTGGGAGGAATCTCGAACCAAGATATGCGGCCTTCCGTATTATTCTATGCGCATAAGCCCATGTATACCTTGCAGGTGAAGTTCCATGAGCTGAACAACGATAGTATGGCTCGTTTACAGCAGAAGATATCCGAGACATTTCCGGATCGTGAACTGAACGCTATCTCTTTCCGTTCCGAGATCATGGATCTATATAAGGACTCCCGTCAATTCCGTGATTCCGTGATGATCGGAGGTTTGGTCACGCTTCTTGTTACGTTGATAGGACTTATAGGCTATACGAATGATGAGGTGAGCCGTCGTCGTAAGGAGATAGCGGTTCGCCGGGTGAATGGGGCTACCTTATGGGATATATTGAGGTTGTTCATAAAGGATATCGGATATATCTGTATCTATGCGGTCATATTAGGCGGTGGTATAGCATACTTTGTCTTGCAAAAGTGGCAAGAGCAATTCACGGAGAAGGTTCCTTTGTCATGGTACATATTCTTGGGTTGCGGCGTATGTGTATTATTGATTATATATTCCGTGGTTTGTCTGGATGCCCGTAAGACGGCTAATGATAATCCGGTGAATTGCTTAAAATCTGAGTGATTGAAAATAGATAATAGAAAATTGATAATTCATGAATAATTTATTGAACTTTAAGTCCTTTTTAAAGTTCCTTGGAAGGAATAAGGCTTATACGCTGATAGACGTGTTTGGTCTGTCTGTATCGTTGATGTTTGTGTTATTGATAGCGGTCTATACGGTACAGGAGATGTCTACAGATAAATTCCATACCAAGGCGGATCGTATCTATCTGGTCGGGAATGAAAATTGGATGGCCACCGGAGCTGCCATTCCTTATAAGATAAAGGAACGCTATCCGGAGGTAGAGAAAGTTTGCCCGGTAGTGGCAGATAATTCAAGCAATATAGTTGTAGTTTCCGGTGATCGGAAACTGAAGGCGAACGTGATGTTTGCGGACTCCACGTTCTTCGATTTCTTTGATTTCCGGCTGTTACAAGGCACTCGTGAGCAAGCGTTGGCCGCCGGGAACTATGCGGTGGTCTCCTCTTCGTTCGCCCGTAAGATGTTCGGAACGGATGATCCGATGGGACGGCAGTTAGTGGTGGGAGATACCATATCGGCTACTATAAACGGGGTGGTGGAGGATTTACTTCATTCCTCTATTCCCGAAGCGGATGTGATCGTGCGTTGGGAGCAGATTCGCTGTTTTAACCCCAGCTTAGCCCCGGATCAGTTGGGGAATGCCGGAAGTACATCGGCTTTTGTCTTGGTGCGTGAGGGTAGTGATTTCCCTTCTCGTGCGGAGGATATGGCCCATTGGTTCAAGGAGTTTTATTGGCCGTATCAATATGGGACGGCAAAGGAGGTACGCATATTGCCGCTTAGTGAGCAGTATTTTGCGAAAGCCGCTTCTTACTCTTCTTTGCGAAAGGGAGATTGGCGTTTCGTGATCGTGCTGATGTCCGTAGGTTTCCTTATCTTGATTTTCGCGGTCATTAATTATATTAACTTGACGGTCGCCCAAGCGGGTTTCAGGGCGAAGGAGATGGCTACCCGGCGCCTTTTGGGTTCTTCACGGGGCGAGTTATTCATGCGCTTGATGCTGGAGTCTACTTTGCTTACATTTATTTCTTTGGTTATCGGGGTTCTCCTTGCCTTGGCGGTCGTGCCGTTTGTCAATGATTTATTGCAGACACGTGTCGATATGAATGTATTGGGTAGACCTGTCTGGCTATTGGCTTTGGTTTCATTAACGGTTGTCGTGGGAGTTTTATCCGGCTTACTGCCCGCTATCATTATTTCTTCTTCTAAACCGATCGAGGTGGTAAGGGGTACGTTCCGGGCTAAGACGAAAATGGTATTCAGTAAGTTCTTTATCGTATTCCAAAATGTGATCACGATCACGATGATCGCCGCCTCTATCACGATGGTTTGCCAGATCGTTCATATGATCAACGCTCCTGTCGGATATAAAACGAAGAATTTATTGGCTATGCGGTCGGTGGATGAAAGGCAGTTATCCGCTTTTGTCGGTGAGTTGAAAGGTTTGTCATGCATAGATAGGGTCGGGAAGACTCAAGGATTGCCTTTATTCGGTAGTAATAATTGGACTTCTACTTATCAGGGGCAAAATATATCTTTTCAGCAATTCGTTATGGATAAGGATTGTTACGATATGCTGGGATTGGAGATTTTGCGTGATAACCATTTAACGACAGAGGGCTGGTTCCTAAACGAGCAAGCGATGCGTGAGATGAACTTATCGGAGGATGCGACCTCTTTTATGTTGGATAGGCACGAAAGGCCGATAGCGATAGCGGGTATCGTCCGGGATTTCTATTGCTTTGGAAATGTGACGACAGGGATGAACCCTGTCATGTTCCGTTTCTTGAAAGATAATGAAGCTCCTTGGATGATTTTGATCGAGACACAAGGTGATCCTTTCGCCGCAAAGGAGGCTATCGGTAAAGTATATGAGAAAGTGACCGGACTTGAGTTTGAGGCTTTCTTCATGGATGAGAGTTTACAAAACTCATTCGACTCGCAAATCCGTTTGGCAAAGATCGTAATCGTATTCTCGATAATCGCCATCCTTATTTCTTTGCTAGGCTTATTGGCGATGTCCACTTATTTTATCCAACAGCGTTTGCAAGAAGTATCCGTACGAAAGGTATTTGGTTCCAGCAACCGGCAGATATTGGTTAAGCTCGTATTCACGTTCTTGAACTATGTGCTGATCGCTTTCGTGATCGCCATACCTATTATTATGTACTTTATGAAAGATTGGCTGTCCGACTATTCGTATCGTATCGGTTTAAGCCCGCTGATATTTATCGCTGCCGGCTTATTCTGCCTCGTGATCTCGTTTGTCTCTGTCTTTTTCCAGAGCTACCGGGCTGCCACATCGAATCCGGTGGATAGTTTTAGGCATAGGCTTTAATTGTTAAGCATATCATAAAAGGTAATAACGCTTGTTTAAAAATAAGGGGGGAGTAAATACCGACTTTTGATACCTCCCCTTATTTATTCTTGTCTGTTTTTCTAGTCCTTCAGATCCCGAACAAGAACGGTAACGGCTTGCTGTCCTTGAAATCTTTGGTGGTGTTTCCGGCGTAAATCTCGCCGTTTGTGAGCGTTAGTTTCTTGATAGGTGTACCTGCCTTGAAGTCCAAGCTCTTGAAATCGACCCAAAAGATATCCGGGCTTAAAGTAGACTCGAAGTAATATACCTTATTCTTCTGGTCGGCTACCGTACGCCAGCGGGTAGAGGAGATATTCGGTTGATCCGGGGTCGTGATTCCCAGAGGTACCGATACGTTACGCATTACGCTGAATACCCCGGCTACCGCTTCCCGGAAATTACTTGTCTGCGGGATGGCGTGGATATAGACGCACGAAACGATCGGAAGCTCGGTTCGTACCCGGCAACATGACCAAGCCGCCTATCTGTTGCCAGTAATCGTTTAAGGTTAGTTGCTTATCGTATGTAGGGGAATTCGTCATGACTTGGCATTCCCGTCCCTCGTGGATAACCAAGTTCCCGTTCAGGTATTCGAAGATAGCGCTATTTCCTGAAGCGTCCGAGATCGAGAGATGCAAGGTCGATTTCGCCCCGTTCGGGAGATCCGGATCGTCGATGCGGAAGACCTCCTTGCTTAACTCGGCAACCGCCTCATCTACCGTGGCGAAATTATCGAGTACATACTGCGTCCAGATGCTAAGCCCCATAACCGGGCGGTTATCGTCCGGTCGGAAATAAGATGACTCGGTGAGGAACAATAGGTTGGCTACAAGCCCCTTCTCGTTCATGCCGTCGCACGTACCGATATCATACCCGGCGGTCACCACGCTTCCGTATTTCGAGATCCATTGGATGGTATTATCGGATATCGCCCCCCTTCTTTGCACTCCCCGGGGGAAGAGGTAAAGGTTGGATTGCGGGTCCTCTTTCCAATCCATGGTACGTCCGGTTACGACCATATTGTCCGGCCCGAGGTAAACGGCCCTTGTACACGCCTCGCTTCCCGTAGGGTTCATGAACATGAGCAAGCCGGCGAAAAGAGAGGCCAGTGTTAAATTCTTTGATTTCATAAGATCTATATTATTAGGATAATCTATTTATGAAACAAGTGGCTTTAAGGAATGTTTAGGGATGGTTTAGAATGATATACGAGATACGGAGCCGTGTGAGTAGCCCCAATTTCATTTTTAGGCTTTCATATCGTCGAGGATGCGGAAGCGTTGGGTATGGGAAGCCAACGATACGATTTGATCTCCTTGGACGATAAATAAGTGCGGTTTCTACTGTGATAAAAACATTTAATAACATCCTTTTTATCGGGCTTATTACCTTAAAGGCGTTATCTTTGCCCATGAATAAATAACAGTTTTGGGAGTACAAACTAAAAACAATTTGATTATGTTCTCAGGTATTGTAGAAGAAGCGGCTCAGGTAGTAGCCCTCCAATCCGATAAAGGAAACCTTCATCTGACGATGAAGTGCTCATTCGTGAATGAGCTGAAAATAGATCAGAGCGTGGCTCACAACGGCGTTTGCCTTACGGTGGTAAGCATGACGGAAGATACGTATACGGTTACCGCTATCAAGGAGACCTTGGAACGTTCGAACCTCGGGAACCTGAAAGTGGGCGATAAGGTGAACTTGGAGCGTAGCATGTTGATGAACGGCCGTCTGGACGGGCATATCGTACAGGGGCACGTGGACCAGACCGCCGTTTGTGCGGAGGTGAAGGAGGCGGACGGCAGCTGGTACTATACGTTCGAGTACGCTTTTGATAAGGAGATGGCCCGGCAGGGGTATATGACCGTGGAGAAAGGCTCCGTTTGCGTGAACGGCGTCAGCCTGACGGTATGCAACTCCCAGCAAAACAGTTTCCAAGTCGCTATCATCCCTTATACGCACGATAACACGAACTTTTGCCAGATCGAGAAAGGTACGGTAGTGAACCTAGAGTTCGATATTGTCGGGAAGTATATTAGCAAGATGATGCAGTTTAAATAAGGTTCGAAGAATTTCCTATCCATAAAAGGCTTTAGCGGTATCTGATGATCCCGGCTAGAGCCTTTTCTATCTACAGACAATCTTAATTCCGTGCGTGTACGATTAAAAACGTTTTTAAGTAAATTTTCACTAACCAAAACTATCCTTGGTATGTTTATTGTTATATAATTATATGAGAAAAATAGACTAAACATATCAGATTATGGCCTATATCGATTATTACAAAATTTTGGGGGTGAACAAGGACGCTTCTCAGGATGATATCAAGAAAGCCTATAAGAAGTTGGCTCGGCAATATCACCCTGACTTGAATCCGAACGATCCCGACGCCCATCGTAAGTTTCAGGAGATCAATGAGGCGAACGAGGTGCTTAGCGATCCGGAAAAGCGTAAGAAATACGACCAGTACGGGGAGAATTGGAAACATGCGGATGAGTTCGAGGCTCAACGGAAGCAGTACGGCCAGCAAGGTGGCGGCTTTGGCGGCGGCTTCTCGAACGGTGGAGGTACGTATTGGTCTTCCTCCGGCGATGATGGAGAGTTCTCGGATTTCTTTGAGTCTATGTTTGGTTCCCGCCGGGGTGGCGGTGGCCGTTCTAATCATGGGTTCCGTGGACAGGATTACACGGCCGAATTGCACTTATCCTTGATGGATGCGGCCAAGACACATAAGCAGGTGATCACCGTGAACGGCAAGAACCTGCGTATCACGGTTCCCGCCGGCGTAGCCAACGGGCAAACCATTAAGCTGAAAGGCCAAGGCGGGCCGGGCATGAATGGAGGACCTGCCGGTGATCACGTTCATTATTCCGGACGACAGCCGTTTCAAACGGGTGGGAGACGATCTGTACCTGACCGTCCCCTTGAACCTCTATACGGCGGTCTTGGGTGGCGAGCAGATTATCGATACCTTGGATAGCAAGGTGAAACTGAAAGTAAAACCGGGCACGCAAAACAATACGAAAGTCCGGTTGAAAGGTAAGGGATTCCCTGTTTACAAGAAGGAGGGGCAGTTTGGTGACTTGATCGTCACGTACTCGATCGAGGTGCCGACCAACTTGACGGAGAAACAGAAGGAATTGTTCCGGGAAATACAAAGTCTAAATTAAAAACAGGTGTATTATGCAAACAGATTTAGTTATTGTCAGTGAGTACTGCCAGAAATGCCATATAGACCCTTCGTTCATCATTTTGCTGGAAGAGGGAGGTTTGATAGACATTAATATCACGGATGGAGAGAGGTATCTTTTCTCTTCCCAGCTCCGTGATCTGGAACAATACACACGTATGTATTACGACTTGTCTATTAACATCGAGGGAATCGAGGCCATTCATCATATGCTGGACCGGATGCGGAATTTGCAGGCGGAGATACAATCGTTGAGAAACCGTCTGCATTTATATGAACCATTCGGTTTTGATACGATCGAGAATCTCTAGTGTCAAATTGCTGCTAAACAAGGCTTCACTGCCCGATAGTGAAGGGCGTACGCAAACAAATTGAAAATATTTCTTGAAAATGTTTGGAAGTTTGGAATGTAATATATACCTTTGCACTCGCAATCAGGAAATGATAGCGACTATATCGCGGAGTGGAGCAGTGGTAGCTCGTTGGGCTCATAACCCAAAGGTCG
>ENA-OPSN01000935-OPSN01000935.1-human-gut-metagenome-genome-assembly--contig:-NODE-935-length-13836-cov-3.157826_pt1 | contig 13836 bp, 8 predicted proteins | sample MGYA00241808_ERZ501907 | MGnify/ENA primary metagenome ERZ501907 (study PRJEB25962, sample SAMEA2042218) | human gut metagenome | biome: human gut; feature: human-associated habitat; material: faeces...
TACCTACAAACTTGATGGGCTTGTTTACCACCGAACGGATAGAAAGGGCGGCACCACCGCGGGTATCACCATCCAGTTTGGTCAATACTACACCATTGAAGTCGAGCCGTTCGTTGAATTCCTTAGCGGTGTTCACTGCATCCTGACCGGTCATTGAATCCACTACGAACAGAATTTCGTCCGGATTGATGGCCTTCTTGATGGCGGCAATCTCGTTCATCATCTCCTCATCCACTGCCAAACGACCGGCTGTATCGACAATTACAAGGTCGTAGCCTTTGGCTTTGGCTTCTTGGATGGCATTTTGGGCAATGGCTACCGGATTCTTGCTGTCCGGTTCCGAGTACATAGGTACGCCAATCTGTTCAGCCAGTACGCGTAATTGCTCGATGGCAGCAGGACGGTATACGTCACAAGCCACCAATAACGGCTTTTTGTTCTTCTTGCTCTTCAGCATGCGGGCCAGCTTTCCGGAGAAAGTTGTCTTACCGGAGCCTTGCAAACCGGACATTAGGATAATGGCAGGCTTGGAGTCGAGGTTTATTTCAGAAGTCTCGCCGCCCATGAGCTGGGTCAGTTCATCGTGTACGATTTTTACCATTAACTGGCTGGGTTTTACAGCTGTCAGCACGTTTTGTCCTAAAGCTTTTTCCTTAACGGTATCAGTAAAACTCTTGGCAACCTTATAGTTTACGTCAGCATCCAAAAGTGCTTTACGCACGTCTTTCAGCGTTTCCGCTACATTAATTTCGGTGATTTTACCTTCACCCTTCAAAATTTTAAACGACCTCTCAAGTCTCTCGCTTAAATTATCGAACATAGTATCTAATTACAATTACTAAATTACAAATTACTCTTATTGAGGCGCAAAAGTACAAAAAATACCTGTAACTGCCTTCTTTTAAGGACAGAATATTATTGCGGTTTTGCAGCAGATTGCCTTGAAGCATAAAATATTCCGTTCCAACTGACGGGAAGACTGAAATCATGTTTATTCTCCATGCTTTTGCTTTTTATTATATAATAACATTGAAAAAGAGCGGAATAACTTATGCTATTCCGCTCTTTTTCAAATATTTGCTTTTATATCTTAGTTGGTTCTTTTCCGTGTAGGCATTTAACCGTTCATGCTCATCAGGAATTCATCGTTGTCTTTGGTTTTTTCCAAACGGTCTTTTACGAAGTCCATTGCCTCTATCGGGTTCATATCGGCAAGATACTTGCGGAGAATCCACATGCGATCCAGCGTTTGCTTGTCTTGCAGCAAGTCATCGCGACGAGTGCTGGAAGCAACGATATTGACAGCCGGGAAGATGCGCTTGTTGGACAGGTTGCGGTCGAGTTGCAGTTCCATATTACCAGTACCTTTGAACTCTTCAAAGATCACTTCGTCCATTTTGGAACCGGTATCTATAAGCGCCGTAGCAAGGATGGTCAGCGAACCACCGCCTTCAATGTTGCGGGCAGCACCGAAGAAGCGTTTCGGCTTGTGCAGTGCGTTGGCGTCCACACCTCCGGACAATACTTTACCCGAAGCCGGGGAAACAGTATTGTAGGCACGTGCCAAACGTGTTATGGAGTCAAGGAAGATAACAACGTCATGTCCGCATTCTACCATTCTTTTGGCCTTCTCCAAAACAATGCCTGCTATTTTCACGTGACGTTCTGCCGGTTCGTCGAAAGTAGAGGCAATAACCTCTGCATTTACGGTACGGGCCATGTCGGTAACTTCTTCCGGACGTTCATCAATCAATAGCATAATCATGTACACTTCCGGGTGGTTGGCTGCAATGGCGTTGGCAATGTCCTTCATCAGAATAGTCTTACCCGTTTTGGGCTGTGCTACGATTAGTGCGCGCTGGCCTTTACCAATGGGCGCAAAGAGGTCTACTACACGGGCAGACAGGGAGTCGGAATATCCGCCTTTGCAAAGTTTGAATTTCTCGTCCGGGAAGAGCGGGGTGAGATGTTCGAACGGTACACGGTCGCGTACAAAAGCCGGGTCACGTCCGTTAATCTTGGATACTTTTACCAGCGGGAAATATTTCTCTCCTTCCTTGGGTGGACGGATAACACCTTCCACTACATCACCGGTCTTCAGGCCGAACAGCTTGATTTGTGATTGTGAAACGTAAATATCATCGGGAGAAGAAAGGTAGTTATAATCGGATGAGCGCAGGAATCCATAACCGTCCTGCATGATTTCCAATACGCCGGTTCCTGTGAGTATATCGTCAAATTCGTACGCCTTTTCGCGTTCTATTGCCGGCTTGCGTTCGGAAGCAACATAATTCTCATTGTTGTTCTGTTGTTGTGCAGGACGTTGCTGCTGTTGTGCAGGACGCTGGTTGTTATTGTTACGATTGTTGTTGTATGGCGTATTGTTATCGCGGAGGCGAAGACGGGAGCGTTGTTGCGGTTGCTCTGTTGCAGGAACAGGAGTTTCTGCTTTGGTAGCTTCGAATTTGCCGATGAGCTCTGACGGCAGTTCTATTTTTTCGGTTGGCAAATCCTCGATGGGGATAAAGTCATCCTCTGCTTCCGGCAAGACAGGACTTTCATCCGGTGTAGGCTGGGGGGCTGCAACAACTTTCTTGGGTTCTGCTTTTTTCGGCTCTGTAGTTTCTACTTTAGTTTCTGCCGGAACGGTTTTAGGTGTTTCCGCTACGGGAGCCGCTTCTTGTTTTACTTTGCGAGGACGTCCCGGTTTGCGTTTGGGAACTTCAGTCTCTGCTGCGGGAGTTGCGGCTACGGCCGGTTCTTTAGCCGCCTCTGCTGCTTGTACGGAAGCTTGTACGGCAGGTGCTTCTTCGGTTTTCCCTTTTGTGAGTTCACCGTTCTTATTGGCTGTGAATACCTTGTCCGCTGCTTCTTTCTTGACCGTTACGCGAGAACGTTTTTGCTTGTCCCCTTTACGTTCTTCTTTTAATTTGTCGGCTGCTACTTTCTTGGTTGCTCCAGCAATGGCTTGTTCGTCAAGTATCTTGTAAACGAGTTCTTCTTTTTTGAGAGAGTCTGTTTTTTTGATACCCAATTCTTGGGCAATAGCTTGCAGTTCCGACAAATTTTTGTCGTTTAATTGAATGATATTATACATATAGTATATGTGTGAATGGTTTTTACTTATATCGGTAAGTTTACCTTTTGTAAATTATGATTTAATAGGGATATTTGTTATTGAACCGGAAATCTGACTAACAATCCTCACCTCAGCAAGGAGTTGCAGAATGTTTCAACGGCACAAAGGTAATAATAATTTTTGGTTTCATAAATAAATCGTCTTTTTTTTAATTTTAAAAGTCTATCTTTGTTTCATTATTATATAAGAAACAGATTTATGAATATATATGCAGTTCGTTTGATTACTTTTTCGCCTACCCATACCTCTAAACAAGTGGGCGAGGCGATTGTTCGCGGTACGGGCATTTCCGATGTTGCCCGGACAGACCTTACTTTCCACCCGGCCGGCAAATTGGAAATTCCTGAAAGCACCTTGACGGTGATAACCGTCCCCGTCTATGGCGGGAAGGTGGCACCCCTGGGATTGGAGCGGATGAAAGACGTTCATGCTTCCGGTGCTCCGGCGGTGCTGGTTGCTGTGTATGGTAACCGTGCCTATGAAAAAGCATTGGTGGAGTTGGACGCATTTGCATCGGACAGAGGATTTAAAGTGATTGCCGGTGCTACGTTTGTAGGCGAGCATTCGTACAGTACGCAGCAAAATCCCATAGCTGCAGGGCGGCCGGATGCAGATGACTTGCAGTTTGCAGAAACTTTCGGCGCTAAGATACGGACTAAAATCGAAGCGGCAGCCGACATGGATAAGCTCTATGCCGTTGACGTCAACCGTATTCAACGTCCCCGTCAGGCGTTTTTTCCGTTATTCCGTTTCTTGCGGAAGGTGGTGAAACTACGCAAAAGCGGAGTTCCTATGCCGCGCATTCCGGCTGTCGACACAGAACTTTGCAACCATTGCGGATACTGCGTGAAGCATTGTCCGGCAGGCGCCATCGCGAAAGGCGATGAGTGTAGTACCGATGTGGAAAAGTGTATTCGCTGCTGTGCTTGTGTAAAAGGGTGTCCGCAAAAGGCCCGTACTTTTGATACGCCGTTTGCCGCCTTGCTTGCCGATTGCTTTAAGAAGCAGAAGGAAAATAGGATTATCTTGTAAGTAGATTCTGACATATCTGCCTTCGGGCATAAATTGAGTTCAAAGAGTATTTTCAGCTTCTTTTGAAACTCTATTCGGTTTGTTTTTATAAGAAGCATAACGGGGTATGTGACGAATAAAAATAGAAAAATATCTTCAAACAAGGAGTGCTGAAGAAGATTTAAGCAGGTTCTTAAGGAGAAGGATTCTTGTCGGAGAGGAGAGATGTTCTCTTCAGGTAAGAAGCCGGTAAATATAGGAGAAGAACTTTATCTCCGGTCTGAAGATGGGTGTCTTTAGGCTGGAGAGATCCGTTTTTAGGTTAAAGTTCTGTATTTCTAACCTAAAGATGAAATGGATAATGGGGTACTCTTCGGATGCAGAGTTATACCACTTGGGGCTCAGGGTGTGACAGGACTGTCCCCGGCGGGAAGAAGCCGGACTGTGAGTACCCGTTTTGTAGAGGCACCGATGCGGAAACGGTTGTCCGTTCTTTCACCTATCAGCCAGATAATCTCTTCGCCGCAACATAATACCCATTGCTGCTCTTTGCGCAAAAGGGAGAACTTCCGGTCGGTCATATAGTCGCTTACTTTTTTCCGGCCTTTCATGCCGAATGGAATAAAAGAGTCCCCTTGTCGCCAGGGGCGCAGAAGGAGAGGATGTGTCAGTTTATCCGCATCAAAGCAGGCAGTGTTCTTGTCGCGGGGAATGACAAAGTCCGGGGTAAAGACATGTTCTTCCATTGCCAGTGCGGGTTGTATGGGGTGTCGGTGTGCTTCAATCAGCAGATATTCGCGGTCTTTCACGATGCACCAATGTTCCGAAGTGAAGATCTTTCCCGGCTGTCCTTCCAGCGAACGGTATATGTCTCTGATTTGGGCAGTGTTAAAGCCGAGCGGGTATAGGATTTCAAACAGTAATGTTGCGGGGGCCGGTTCCTGCATCAGTCTCTCGATGCAGATGCCCTCTGCTGTCCGCACCCGTTTTATGCCTTCGTCTATCCCTTGTTTATATATGGCGGATGCGCCATCCAGATGCTCGGCGGTGTTGAGAATGCTTTCTTTGACGGATGGGTTGATTTCCTGCATCATGGGCAACAGGTTCAAGCGTATTTTGTTACGAGTGTATTCATCCTGCAGATTGGTGCTGTCCGTTACGTAATCCTGCCCTATGCGGTTCAGATAACTGATGATTTCTTTGCGTTCCAGGCAAAGTAGCGGACGTACGATGTGCCCGTTTTTGGGGCGTATTCCCCGTAACCCGTTGATGCCCGTACCACGTATCAGGTTCAGCAGGAGGGTTTCCACGCTGTCGTCCTGATGATGGGCCACAGCAATGGCGTCGGCATTGATTTTCTGCCGTATTTCCTCAAACCATCCGTAGCGTAGTTCGCGTGCGGCCATTTCAATGGAGATGTGCCGTTCTTCGGCAGTGCGCGCGGTGTCGAAGTGGACGGTGTGTAGCGGTACTTGTTGTTTTACGCACAGTTGGCGGACAAATGCCTCATCTCTGTCGGATTCTGCACTTCGCAGGTGAAAATTACAGTGCGCAGCTTCGCAGTCGTAGCCCGACGCTTGCAACAGTCGTAATAAAGCGACGGAATCCGCACCACCACTTAGGGCGACAAGCACCTTGTCTGTCGGTTGCAAAAGCTGTTTCCGGTTGATATATTGTGCTACTTTTTCCTTTTCCATAGCGGCAAATATACATGTTTCTTCCCGGATTTTGTTACTTCCGTGCCGAAAGGTTGCTTTGGCAGACCGTTGTCAGCTTGCTTACAATGCAGAATCGGCTCTCTTTGATACCTCTTATTTAAAAACATTCTAAATTATTTGCGCTATACGGACTTATCCTTTATCTTTGCGGCAAAAATAAAAAAGGCAGAAGACTATGCGTTTGTCCGAATTGAAAACCGGTGAGAAGGGAGTAATCGTTAAAGTGCTGGGACACGGAGGTTTCCGTAAGCGAATCGTGGAAATGGGATTTATCAAGGGGAAAACCGTTGAGGTGTTGCTGAACGCCCCTCTGAAAGACCCCATCAAGTATAAGGTGATGGGATATGAAATCTCTTTACGGCGTCAGGAAGCTGAGATGATTGAGATTGTCGGTGAAAAGGAAATGTGTCGGGAGTCCGTGCAGCTCGACTATCACGAGGGATGGAGCGAAGATATGCGTTTGGACGAAGAGGAACTGAAACGTATCGCTTTGGGAAAACGCCGCACCATCAATGTCGCTTTGGTGGGTAATCCCAATTGCGGCAAGACATCCCTTTTCAACATCGCCTCGGGTTCGCACGAGCATGTGGGTAATTACAGCGGTGTCACCGTAGATGCTAAAGAGGGGTATTTTGACTTTCAGGGGTATCATTTTCGCATCGTCGACTTGCCTGGCACTTATTCGCTTTCTGCCTATTCTCCCGAAGAGATTTATGTGCGCCATCACATCATCAACGAAACTCCGGATATCATTATTAATGTGGTGGACTCTTCCAATCTGGAACGGAACCTGTATCTCACCACCCAGTTGATTGATATGAACGTGCGCATGGTTATCGCGCTTAACATGTACGACGAACTGGAAGCAAGCGGGAACACGTTGGATTACGTAAAGCTCGGTCAGTTGTTCGGCGTGCCGATGCTGCCTACCATCAGTCGCACCGGAAAAGGCATAGAACAGCTTTTCCATATTATCATCGGTATTTACGAGGGTGGTGATTTTTTGGATAAAAAAGGTAAGATACGTGCCGAAATCCTGAATGATTTGCGCAACTGGCACAAGGAGTATGTACCCGACCACGATTTTGGCACTCATAAGGAGGAGAAGGAGCATCCGGCAGGCTTTTACCGCCACATCCATATCAATCACGGGCCGGAATTGGAGCGGAGCATTGAAGAGGTGAAACGCATAATCAGTGTCAACGAGAATATACGGTATAAATACTCCACGCGCTTTCTTGCTATTAAGTTGCTGGAGAATGACGAGGATTTGGAGAAGACCGTACAGGAGTTTCCCAATGGGAAGGATATTATTGAAGTCCGTAACCGTGAAGTACAACGCCTGCGCAATGCAATAAACGAAGATAGCGAGCAGGCCATTACAGATGCCAAATACGGTTTTATCGCCGGCGCGCTTCGCGAAACCTATGTGGACAAGCAAGAGGATACAGCACGTACAACGCGTGTGATAGATTCCATTGTGACGCATCGCGTATGGGGGTATCCTATCTTTTTTCTGTTCCTGTATCTGATGTTTGAAGGAACATTCATCTTGGGAGATTATCCCATGCAGGGCATTGAATGGCTGGTAGGTGCGTTGGGTAGTCTGGTGCGTGACAATATGTCTGAAGGGCCGCTGAAGGATTTGTTGGTGGACGGCATTATCGGCGGTGTAGGCGGGGTGATTGTCTTTTTGCCCAATATCTTGATTCTATATTTCTTCATATCTTTGATGGAGGATTCCGGATATATGGCGCGTGCCGCCTTTATCATGGATAAGATAATGCATAAGATGGGACTGCACGGCAAGTCTTTTATCCCTCTGATTATGGGATTCGGTTGCAATGTACCGGCTATTATGGCCTCGCGTACTATTGAAAACCGGAAGAGCCGACTGGTGACCATGCTTATCAATCCGCTGATGTCGTGCAGTGCACGTTTGCCTATTTATTTGCTGTTGGTGGGGGCGTTTTTCCCGAACAATGCCAGTTTGGTATTGCTGATAATCTATGCTATCGGCATTTTACTGGCTGTGGTTATGGCACGGCTTTTCTGTCGCTTTCTGGTAAAGGGAGATGACACGCCGTTTGTTATGGAGCTTCCCCCTTACCGCATACCGACGTCGAAGTCCATTTTTCGCCATACTTGGGAGAAAGGCGCGCAATATCTGCGCAAAATGGGAGGTATCATCATGGTGGCTTCCATTGTGATATGGGCGTTGGGGTATTATCCGGACCACGATGCATATCAGGATGTGGCCGAGCAGCAGGAAAACTCGTATATCGGCAGAATAGGCAAGGCTGTTGAACCGGTGATAGAGCCGTTAGGCTTTGATTGGAAACTGGGTGTCGGTATCCTTTCCGGTGTAGGGGCCAAGGAACTGGTGGTAAGTACGCTGGGAGTTCTGTATGCAGATGATGCCGAAGCCGATGCGGTGAGCTTGGGCGAACGGATTCCGATTACTCCGTTGGTGGCTTTTGGCTATATGGTGTTTGTATTGATATATTTCCCGTGCATCGCCACCTTAGCGGCCATTAAAGGAGAATCGGGCAGTTGGAAATGGGCTTTGTTTGCAGCGGTGTACACTACTGTCCTTGCATGGGTGGTGTCCTTTGCAATTTATCAGATAGGGGGGCTGTTTGGATGAGTAATTGGCAAAATTGGGCGGTAGCTCTCATTTTATTGTTGTGTATCGTCCGTATCGGACAGCGTGTTTATGCTTTTTTCATGAAAGTAAAAGAAAAACGTAATCCTTGCGAGAATTGTGCAACAGGCTGTGAATTAAAGCAATTGTACGAAAAGAAACGTTTGGAATGCAGTGACGGTAAAAAAGAAATAAAGAAAAAATGCTGTTGATAGTTGGTAGTTTCAAAAAAATGACTACCTTTGCAACCGCAAACGAGAAAGATTGGTTCCTTGGATGAGTGGCTTAGTCAGCGGTCTGCAAAACCGTGTACGGCGGTTCGAATCCGCCAGGAACCTCAATAATCCCTCTCAGATTATTTCTGAGAGGGATTTTCTTTTGGGCACGCTCGGAACGAGCATTGTCTAACGGGTGGAAGCGGAGCAACATAAAAATCTAGAACATCGGTAACTGATAAATGAATCCCACTGATATTCTGTTTGTAGAATAGTTCTCTTGTCCGAGTGTTTTGGCGCGGGCGGTGAAGTCATAGGAGCGTCCTACGTATGTAAGGAAGAAATGCAAGTTGGTATCCATAGGATAGAACTCCACACCGGCAAAATAACCCCATGCGGTGCGGTATTTGCCTTTTTCCAAATCTCCCTGCTGTTTGGTGAGAGATGCTGTTTCATACATTCCTTTTACGAAAGCGTTCCATTTAGGCAGGAAACGGTAATTCAACTTGGTTACCATTGAAAAATATCCGGCATCGAAAGCATTGTGTCCTTCCATACTGCCCGTTATTCCTGTCATGATACCCTTGCGGTCAATACCTTCTTTGGAGTACATGAAGTCGAGGAACATGTTGAACTTATTCAAGTTCAATTCATTACCAAATGCAAAATAATAAAGATTCTTGTCCTTTGCTTCGTTCATGATAGAGGCGGACCAGCGTGTCTTGAATACGTCATTGAAATTACCGTTCCAGTTCAGGGTGTACACAAGCGGCAGCTTGCCCGATTCTATGGTAGGCTGTTCGCCGTCTTCGGTTTCAACTCCATACGTCTTGTTGAAAGAGCCGTTGCGGCTGTCCAGTATTTGCAGGTTCAACTGCTGGTGGGCATTGATGTCATATCCGATGTTCAAACCGGTCATGAAGTTACTCATGTTCTCAATCATATCGCTGTATTCATATATCTCGATAGGATTCAGGTCGAACTCGATACCGCCGTATGCGGTGCATTGCTTACCGGCAAAAATAGAAAATCCTTTTCCCAGTTTCACACCTATCCCTGCAATGTCAATGGAAGTAGGAAGGTTGTCTATGTTGCCGCTACTGTCGTTCGAGCGGTTCAGCCGTTGCCTGTATCGGTACGAAAGCCAGTTGTTGATATTTCCTTTGGCTTCAATGCGGAGTTGTCTCATTTTGAAAGCTCCCTCTTCGAAGCCGTCGCGGAAGTTTGCATCGAAGCTGCCCTGCATATTGAGGAATAAGTTGAACTTGTCTTGTTTTTTCTTTACATTGGTGAGTTCTTCAAACAGGGTCTTGTTTTCAAGGAACTTCTCGTTCTTCTCCGTGCTTTGGGCGTACATGATTTGTGTACAGCCCGCAGCCAGAAGTATAAATGTGAGTTTCTTTATCATTTCTATCTGTTTTTAATATTCGTTGAAATATTCCTGAATCTGTTTCCAGTCGGTGGTTTTGGTCAGTGCAAGCATCAGCAGGACACGTGCTTTCTGGGGATTCAGTTCCTGTGATGCGACAAACTGATACTGTGCGTCGTCTACTTCTGCATCGAGCGAAGTGGGACCCGTCGGCACTCTTGACGAACGGACTACGAGAATACCTTTTTTGCGGGCTTCCGTTAATACGGGGAATATATTCTTGTGAATGTTTCCATTGCCTACTCCTGCATGGATGATACCCTTATAGCCATTGCTCAGCATCGGAGTCACCATGTCAGCCTCGATGTTTGAGTAGCTGTAGACAATTCCCACTTTGGGGAGTGAGTTCAGATTGGTAACATCAAATACCGAGCGGGTGGTGTGTTTCTTTACAGACGACATATTATATGTGACCTTGCCGTTCAGTACATAACCGAGTGCACCCGCGTTGGGAGCTTGGAAGGTCTGCACGTCAACAGTGTTCATCTTCAATACGCTTGCAGCACCAAGCACGCTTCCGTTCATTGCCACTAAAACGCCTTTCCCTTTGGACTCTTTTGCTCCGGCCACAACGACGGCATTGTATAAGTTAAGAGGTCCGTCGGCGCTGATAGCGGTAGAGGGGCGCATTGCTCCGACCAGAACTACCGGTTTGTCGCTCTTGACTGTCAGGTTGAGGAAATAGGCTGTTTCTTCCATCGTATCGGTTCCGTGGGTAATTACGATGCCGTCGATGTCAGAGCGTTTCAGAAGCTGGTTGATTTTCTTTGCAAGAGTCAGCCATACATCATCGTTCATGTCTTGTGAACCTATCTTGACAATTTGTTCGCCGGTTACGTTAGCTATGTTTTTAAGTTCGGGTACGGCATCGAGCAGCGTACCGATGGCTACTTGTCCGGCAGTATAGTTGGTGGCGGTTGCAGATGTTCCGGTTCCGGCAATGGTTCCGCCGGTGGCAAGGATATGGATGTTAGGCTTCTGCTGAGCGAAAGCCATTGTGACGGAAAGCAGTAGCATAACGGCTACCATGCTGAGTTTTTCTAATCTTTTCATAACTTAATTTGTTTGAATTAAAAAATAGGTTAAAGGTAAATATGCTTAGAAAAATTGTATGAATAATAATCCCAAGGCTATGGCCACTGCCGTAGAGACGATACCCGGCATCATAAAAGAGTGGTTGAGTATATATTTACCGATTCGGGTGGTTCCCGTACGGTCAAAGTTGATGGCTGCAACTACGGTAGGGTAGTTCGGGATGAAGAAATACCCGTTTACGGCAGGAAACATGGCTATCAGCATATATGGCGATATGCCCAAAGCAATGCCCAGCGGCACTAAAGCGCGTACTGTGGCTGCCTGACTGTACAGCAGGATAGACATGACGAACAAAGCGATGCCGAACAGCCAGGGCATCTGGCGTACGATACCTTCGATAGAGGCGGTGAGTTGCGCCATATTTCCATTCAGGAATGTATCGCCCATCCAGGCAATGCCGAAGATGGCGATTACAGCCTGCATTCCAGCCGGGAAGACAGAGCCTTGTGTTGCTTTTATTCCGTCTGTCTTAGTTACCAGCAGAATGAGGGCGGCAGCCGAAAGCATGATGATTTCGATAATGGCGGACATCCCTAAGGAAACTGTTTTTCCGTCAATCAGGAAAGAAGGACGCATCCCTTCGAATGAGCCGAAAAGAACGATGAATGCCGTGGCAAGGATAAATATGAGTACCGAAATCATAGCATGGCGTTTGTTTGTTACATCGTCGATTTTCACTTTCTTGCCGTCGAAGTAGCCTTCTGCCATACGTTTTTGATATTCCGGGTCGTCAATCAGTTCTTTTCCCACGCGCATGGAGCACAATGCGCCTACCAGTACGCCGAGGATTGTTGCCGGAATCGTTATTTTGAGTATGTCGAATAAAGTGATGTCAAATCCGGCAAGCAGGCCGAGCAGTGCAACTGTAGCCGCCGAAATGGGACTTGCCGTGATTGCCTGCTGTGAAGCGATGACAGCGATACCCAGCGGACGCTCAGGTCTGATTTTGGTTTCGGTTGCAACTTCGGCAATGACGGGAAGAACTGAGTATGCCACGTGTCCTGTACCGGCTACGAAAGTAAACAGGTAGGTGACGATGGGGCTGAGGATAGTAACCTGAGACGGGTTCTTGCGCAGCAGTTTTTCCGCTAACTTTACCATGTAATCAAGTCCGCCGGCCGCCTGCATGCAGGAAGCTGCGGAAATAACGGCGGCTATCATCAACATTACGTCTATCGGTGGTGCAGTGGGTTGTAAGCCAAATACAAAAGTCAGTATGCCCAAACCTACGCCGCCCATTACTCCGAGACCTATGCCGCCTAAGCGTGCACCTATGATAATAGCGGTCAATACAAATAATAATTGTAAAACCATATACTTATTATTTAAAAAATTAGATAAGGTTGTTATGTTCTCTACTATTGGCTAATTTCTAAAATAATCCCTTATATAACAATAATAGGGGGTGAATTTGTTGTATTTATTATTTTATATTTTCTAAATTAAGCATATATTAACTATTCAGTGGTTTGGGGTGATAATCCTGTGTATTCTTACATTTTGTCATATTATATATAGTAGTATGTGTATAAAAAGGCTTGTATTAAATGTTGTTAACCTAATAATAAGTATTATTGTTTACAAAACAATTTATGCTATCTTTGGTTATTCTTTGATGACCGCTTATTGAAATAGTTAATAAACATATATTATGAAAGAAGAACTATCTACAAAAACTCGCACAGAAAGCGATTTAATCGGCAGCCGTGAAATACCGGAAAGCGCCATGTATGGAGTACAGACTCTCAGAGGTATCGAGAATTTCCGTATCAGTAAATTTCATCTGAACGAATATCCTTTGTTTATCAACGCTCTTGCCATTACCAAAATGGGAGCAGCCATTGCCAATTCCGAACTTGGTCTGCTTACCGGGCAGCAAACGGATGCTATCCTTAAAGCCTGTAAGGAGATACTCGAAGGCAAGCACCACGAGCAGTTCCCGGTAGACATGATTCAGGGGGGAGCAGGCACCACTACCAATATGAATGCCAATGAGGTAATAGCTAATCGCGCGCTTGAAATCATGGGACATAAACGCGGCGAATACCAATACTGCTCACCGAACGATCACGTCAATCGCTCGCAGTCCACCAATGACGCTTATCCTACTGCCATACATATAGGAATGTATTATACTCACCTTAAACTTGTGAAACATTTTGAGGAGTTGATCAATGCGTTCCAACGCAAAGCCGAAGCGTTTAAACACATCATTAAAATGGGACGTACGCAGTTGGAAGATGCTGTGCCCATGACTCTCGGACAGACATTCAACGGATTTGCCAGCATTTTGCGCAATGAGATAAAGAACCTGAACTTTGCGGCGGAGGAATTCCTTACGGTCAATATGGGAGCTACCGCCATCGGCACGGGTATTGCGGCAGAACCGGAATATGCGGAGAAATGCGTGAAGGCTTTGTCGAAGCTTACCGGATGGGACGTGAAACTGTCTGGTGACTTGGTGGGAGCTACTTCGGATACTTCTTGCCTTGTAGGCTACTCCTCGGCTATGAGAAGAGTTGCGGTGAAGATGAACAAGATATGCAATGACCTTCGTCTGCTTGCATCCGGTCCGCGTTGCGGAT
>ENA-OPSN01000937-OPSN01000937.1-human-gut-metagenome-genome-assembly--contig:-NODE-937-length-13815-cov-2.519041_pt1 | contig 13815 bp, 8 predicted proteins | sample MGYA00241808_ERZ501907 | MGnify/ENA primary metagenome ERZ501907 (study PRJEB25962, sample SAMEA2042218) | human gut metagenome | biome: human gut; feature: human-associated habitat; material: faeces...
AGGGGAAGCGGGGCTATATCGTAACTGCGACGCCAGATCAAGACTTGCTCGTCTCCATACTTTTGGGCGGTCTCGCTCTTGTTCAACCCTTGTAGCGATCCGTAATGTTTCTCGTTCAGCCTCCAGCTCTTCTCCACCGGGATCCAGTCTTGGTCCATGCGATCCAATACACAATTCAAGGTTTTGACGGCCCGTTTTAAATAAGAGGTATAGGCTTTATTGAACACATATCCTTTTTCTTTCAATAGGTTGCCGGCCCTATAAGCTTCGGCCACGCCTTTTTCTGTCAAATCCACATCGGTCCAACCGGTGAACCGGTTCTCTTTATTCCATACACTTTCGCCGTGGCGAAGCAATACGATACTTTTCATAGGTCTTTTTATTTTTATGATTTGTTTTTCTCGAAATCCTCGATGACTTCTTTTAATATAGGTAGATGACTATGTTGTACATCCTTCGCTGCCGTGAGGAAAGTGACAACCGGATGCTTCTCGATCTCTCGTAAGAAAGGAATGAAATCCGGGTTCTGCTTGATCTCCATCCCGTAGCGACCTTGGAATACTTCCCAATGCCTGTCTTTATCCTCGTGGAACCATTGGCGTAACTCCTTAGATGGAGTGATGTCTTTTCTCCATTCGTCAAACTTCGCATCCTCTTTCTTCAGTCCTCTGGGCCATAGCCTGTCGAGAAGAATGCGATAACCATCCGCCTCACTTGGCTCCTCATAAATCCGTTTTAAAAGAATCTTTACCATAAGAAGTCTCATTTTGTGGTAAAACAGTAGAAAGAGGGATATTGTTGAGCCTTTCTTTAGGAACGGTATTTTTGCCATTATTCAATTTTTAGACAAAAAATCGTTTTTTTGTTTAGTACATCTTTTGTCTCAACTGTATTAATTATAGAAACAAGAAAAAATGGAAATAAACGAAGACATATTGATCCGATACATCGATGGGATGTTGACCGAGGAGGAAGCTGTGGAGGTGAAAAACTGGCGGGCCGCCTCTCTAGAAAACGAGAAACTGTTGGAGCAGGTCTATTTTACAGCTCAAGTGGCAAGTCGCCTAAAAGTCATGCGGACCGTGAACCCGGACGAGGCGTTGTCTCGAAGAGAAAAGATTAGCTTTAAGACAAGTGTTAGGTGTTATTCAACGGGCTGCGGCCGTGTTATTCATTCCAGTCTTTCTTTTATCCGCTTATTTGTTCATACAGCAGGGTCAAGGGAACGTGCGTACGCTAGCCGTACGCACGAATCCTGGGGTGGTTTCGGCATTCGATTTACCTGACGGTTCTAAGGTTTGGCTGAATGCCAATAGCGAATTGAGATATCCTTCGGATTTCAATGCGGATACCCGTACGGTGGAATTAACCGGACAAGGATATTTCGAGGTGACGAAGAATGCCCATAAGCCTTTTATTGTGAAAGCGGATAAAGATTACTCGGTAGAGGTGTTGGGTACTTCTTACAAAGACGAGAGTATGATAGAGACCACCTTGGTAGAGGGATCGGTAAAGTTGAACGTCGTGTCCGGAGGAAAGCGAATGACACAGATGTTGAAGCCAAACGAGAAAGCTGAGTATCAAAAGGGTGCTGACAAGATCAAGGTGTTCGACGTGAATACCGAATATGACACGGCTTGGAAGAACGGGGAGATTATCTTCAGGAACCATCCGATGGATAAAGTATTGAAAACGCTGGAACGTCATTATCACGTAGTATTCGAGGTAAAAGATAACGAGATACTCAAGTCCATAATAACAGCCCGTTTCAAGGACGAGCAATTGCCTCAAGTATTGGAATACCTGAAATTGGCGTCGGGAATCCAGTATGCGATACATAAACCTACCGTTAAGGACAGTGGATCGGGAACCTCAGTCGTGGAAATATCAAAATGAGAAATAATGTGTAACCTTCTAAAATACGTCTGCCCATGAAGAAAGAATAAACAAGGATTAAAAACATACGGAAGAATATTGGCGTATTCTCCCGTACGAAAAGTCAAGAAGAGCTGTTGGCGCAGCTACAAATAACTTTATTATAAATAGTAACACTACAAAAATATGAATAAAATTGTAACCTTAAATGCTTTAAGGGGGAATAGTTATTCTCTTTTTCGAAAAATTCCGTTAATGATTAACATGGGGGTATGCGCATTCTGTTTGGTACCGGCCATGGTTTTCGCAGAGAACACGCATGAAGTCACAGTCTTAAACGCTCAACAACAGACACGAAAAGCAGTCGGTGTCGTTACGGACAAAACGGGCGAGGCTATTATTGGTGCTAACGTAATTGTTAAAGGAACTACCAACGGTACCATCACGGATATGGATGGCCGTTTCGAGTTGGATGTTCCTAACAATGCGACTTTACAAGTTTCCTATATCGGTTTTAATACGCAAGAGATCGTCTTTACCGGACAACCTTCTATCGAGGTTCAATTGGTCGATGATACGCAAGCCTTGGATGAAGTCGTGGTAACCGCTTTGGGTATCAAGCGTGAGAAAAAGGCTTTGGGATATTCTATGTCTGAATTGAAAGGTGAGTCCCTGACGCAAACCCGTGATGCTAACGTGGCCAACGCTTTGGCTGGTAAGGTAGCAGGTTTGCAGATCAAGCAAAATGGTACCGGTGTCGGTGGTTCCTCTCGTATCGTGATTCGTGGTAATAACTCTATTACTGGTAATAACCAGCCGTTGATCGTTGTGGACGGTGTACCTATCGATAACTTTAGCGGTGGTACGGATGACTATTGGGGTAACGGTAACGTGGATAAAGGTTCCGGTATCTCTGATATCTCCCCGGATGATATCGAGAGTATGTCCGTATTGAAAGGCCCGGCAGCTGCGGCGTTGTATGGTAGCCGTGCAGGTAACGGTGTCGTGATGATCACGACTAAGAAAGGTAGCCAGAATAAAGGTTGGGGCGTAAGTATCAACTCGAATTTCACGGCTGAGAACCCGATGCAAACCCCGAAGTTCCAAGATGTATACGGACAAGGTATCGACGGCGCTTTCGATAATAATAAAGCGACGAGCTGGGGTGCCGCTATGGACGGTTCTTCTAAGGATATGGCGATGGGTTCTTACCAGTATGCGGCGAGAGACAATGATTTATATAAGGACTTCTTGCGCACTGGTACCACTTGGACAAACAGCGTGGATTTGAGCAAGAGTTCCGAGGATATCACTTTCCGTGCCGGCGTGACACGCTTGGATAATAAGGGTGTTGTTCCGAATAGCGGAATGGATCGTACGTCTATCAACTTGCGTTCTACGGCTAAACTGTCTAAATGGTTATCGGCCGACGTGAAGGTTAATTATGTAAGCCAGCATACGAACAACCGTGTGAAATTAGCGGGCGACCCGGATAATATCTTCCTTAACTATTTAAGTATGCCCCGAAGTGTGGGCTTCTCTGACTATGACGCCTATAAAGATAATGATTGGAAACGTGCGGACGGAAAGCCCGCTGGTTATCTGATCGACACGGGAGCCAACGCCAATAACCCGTATTGGTCCGCTTACCGCAATACGAACAAGGATAAGAAAGACCGCTTTATCGGATTTGCGGCCTTGGATTTCACGTTTACGGATTGGTTGAGCTTGAAGCTTCGCTCTGGTATGGATAATTACACCATCCAGTATGAGACGATTCGTGCGACAGGTAACCCGTATTGGGAGAACAACGGTAGCATGACTGCCAATATGGAGAAATTCACCGAGATCAACTCTGATTTCTTATTGACTGCTAAAGGCAACTGGGATCGATTTGGTATCGTAGGTACGGTAGGTGGTAATATGATGTACCGTAATTCTACATGGTACAAGGAATCATCCGGTGAGTTTGTGATTCCCGATTTCCATGCGATCGCCAACGGTAAGACACATGGTGGTGAGTATACTCGCAACCGTAAACAAATCAACTCGCTATATGCTACGGCATCATTGTCTTGGGACGACTATTTGTATTTGGACTTAACCGCTCGTAACGACTGGTCTTCAACACTTCCGAAAGACAATGACTCTTATTTCTACCCGTCGGTAGGTGTTAGCTGGATTTTCACCCAAATGTTGAATAAGATGGGGCATAACACGGGTATTCTTTCTTTCGGTAAGATCCGTGCGTCTTGGGCTCAGGTAGGTAATGATACGGACGCTTATATGTTGCGTGACTATTATAATATCAGTTATGATATTAAAGGGGGTATTTTTAATGCCAGCAACGAGGATTGGATGGCAAATCCAAATTTAAAGAATGAGACGATCAACTCTTGGGAGTTAGGCCTTGAGTTGAAGGCGTTTGAGAATAGGGTTGGTGTCGACGTAGCGTATTATAAGAAGAACGCCAAAGACCAGATCTTAAAGATCGATGTTCCTTCCGCTACAGGGTTTAAGAAAAAGATGATCAACGCCGGTAATATTGAGAATAAAGGTGTAGAGGTTGCGTTTAACGCTACTCCTTATATCTCCGAGAGTGGTTTCCAATGGGATACTCAGTTGAACTGGTCAAAGAATATCAACAAGGTAATTTCATTGACAGATGATACGAAAGAGCAGATCCTTAGTGATGCATCAGTAAGTTTCTTGAAGATCGTCGCTCACGAGGGTGGAGCCTATGGAGATATTTACGGTTACGCTTATCAACGGGATGATAACGGCAACATTATTATCGGTGCCGATGGTGTTCCTTTGAGAACGGACGATATGGTATTGTTGGGTAACAACCAGCCGAAATGGATGATGGGTTGGAGCAATACCTTGTCATATAAGAATTTCGTGTTGAACTTCATGTTCGATATGCGTTATGGCGGTGATGTGTATATGGGATCTATCCGTGCGGGTGCTTCATCCGGTAATTTAGAGATGACGTTGGATGGTCGTGATGGTATGGTTGTTCCGGGGGTATTGGCCGATGGTACTCCCAATACGAAGAGTATTACGGCTCAAGCTTATTGGAATGGTCTTTCTAGCAATAATGTGACAGAGGCTTATATGTACGATGCGACAAACATCCGTTTACGTGAGTTGAGTTTGGGTTATAATTTCCCGAGAACGATGTTGGCGAAGACTCCATTTACTTCCGCTCGCTTGAGTTTCGTGGCTCGTAACTTGTTCATGATTTATAGTAAGACAAAGGGATTCGACCCGGAGGCTGCTTATACATCTGGTAACGCCCAAGGTATCGAGTACGGTTCTATGCCTACTATGAGAAGCTTAGGTTTCAATATTAATCTGGCATTTTAATGAAACATAAATCTAAAAATGGAATTATTATGAAAAGTAGTATAAAGATATTAGCAGCTTGTTCGTTTATGATGGCGAGTATGGCCAGTTGCGACCTGACAGGTATAAATGAGAACCCGGATAAGCCGACGGATGATGTAAATTACAATATGAGCGAACCTCGATTGGCCTCTACGCTACGTGGTGGGATGATTATCGATGGTGATGTGGAACAACGCTTGAAGCCTTTGCAAATTGATTTCTACTCTCAAATGTTGGTCGATGGCGGTGGCTGGGCAACTAAGAATTATATCCAAAATGACGAGTGGAACAATTTAACATGGCAGGCGTATCTGACACAGATCTCCTCTATTAATATCGTGATCCGTAGTTTGATGGAAAAAGATAAGGACTTATACGCTAATACGATCGCTTTCGCTCGTATCTGGCGTGTGTATATCCATAGCCTGGCTGCGGATAAGTTTGGTCCGATGCCTTTCCCGGCCTATGCTACCGTAGAAGATAATCCTCCTTATAAATCGGTGAAGGATATCTATTATGAATATTTCACGGAATTGGATGAGGCGTTGAATAGCTTCAGCGATAGCGCTGAGCCTATATTCTCGGATGCTGGTATCGACTTGGTTTATAAGAATGACGTTTCTCTTTGGAAAAAATTTGGAAACTCCTTGCGTCTTCGTTTCGCTGTTCGTTTATCTGAGGTGGATCGAGAGAAATGTGTCGCTGAGGCAAATGCCGCTTTGACATCCCCTTGTGGTTTGATCTCAAGCAAGGCTGATAATGCTTATATGCCTCCAAAAGCGGATGGTTCTTGGGGACAGGACTATAACTATACGATGTTCCAGATTACTTGGAGCGGTCCGATCTGTATGTCTAAGTCATTTGAGAAATTAGTGACTAATATCGGTAATATCGATTGGCCTGCCGGCGTGGTAAACCAGACATCCGGAGTTGCCGTATCGAATGTACATCCCGCTAAGGTAGACCCTCGTGCCCCGAAGATGTTCCAGCCGGGTATTGAGAATGGTGATTGGAAAGGTTTGGTATACGGTGCGAAAGCAGAGGAGGCGAATACTGGTATTTATCAGTCTAAGCAATGTGCAGAGATGGGCTTTATTATTAAAGATGGCGCTCCGTATAAATCTCGTCCTTATGATATGTTCCTTTCTGAGGAAGTTGATTTCTTGAAAGCTGAGTTGTTCGCCCGTAATTTGGTCGCCGGTGATGCTAAAGCTGCTTATGAGGCAGGGGTACGTGCTTCCTTCGAGACTTGGGGTGTATCGGGTGATGTTGAGGAGTATTTGGCTTCCACGGAAAAGAATGAGGCTGGTACCAGCGCGAAATATGACGATCAACAAGGCGCAGGCAATACGGCTTTAGAGAAGATCATCACGCAGAAATATATCGCCGGACTTCCAGATTTGGCGCAGGAAGCTTGGAATGACAAGCGTCGTTTGAACTTGCCTCGTTTGGATGTGGCTGTTTATCGAGATCAAGCTGTATATAATAATAGTGATACAAATATCTTGAATCCTCAAAATTTCATCAAACGTATGAAATACCCGATGAAAGAGCAATTGGTAAATGCTGCTGAATATGAGAAAGGCAAATCCATGTTAGGTGGGAAAGGTGATGTGGTTTCGACCCCGATTTGGTGGGATAAGAATTCCAACTATTGCACATCTTCAAAATAAATAAACAGACAGATTGATTATATTGAGCTTTAACAGAAGCTGATGGTTATTCTCGTTTGGAGATACTTATCTGTGAAGAACAGTACTCCAAGCGAGAATTTTTTGTTATAATTGAATAGTATTAGATAATAATTCTTACATTTACCCATGATAAATTGTGCGTGTGTAAATTATGAGATTATATATTTATATCTTCATTCTACTATTATTATGTATATTCCCGCTGGGCGCCCAACAGGAACGTTCGGAATCCTATATTCGTATCTCCGCTCCGGTTAGCTTGGCGGGCGCTCTGGATGAGATTGAGAGTCAAACCAATTATTCTTTTATTTATGACGCTCAGGTGATCAATTTATCTGAGAAAGTGCGTAAATCTTTATCCGGACGTACGGTTTTCGAGATTTTAAATTTATTATTTAAGAACACGGAGATCGTCTATACGGTCATGAATGACCAGATCATCTTGAATAAGAAAGAGGCGATAATCCAAATGCAACAAAAGCTGGATGGTAAGGTAAAAGGCATCGTGACCGATCACAAAGGAGAGCCTATTGCCTGCGTGAATGTGGTGGAAAAAGGAACGAGAAACGGTACGATTACGGATATGGATGGCAGCTTTGTATTGGAGCTTCCCGAGGAGGCTACTTTGGTTTTTTCTTATATCGGTTATCGTTCACGGGAAATTGAGTATGAGGGGCAATTGTCATTGAATGTGCAGTTGGATGATGACGCCCAGATTTTGGACGAGGTAGTTGTTACGGCTCTTGGTATCGAGAAGAAAGAATCTTCCTTGCCTTATGCCACCCAGTTAATCACAGGTGGGGAATTGGTAAGGGCCAAGGATTTTAATTTTATGAGTACGCTTTCCGGAAAGATGGCTGGACTCCAGATTAACCGGACTTCCGCCGGTCTGGGTAGCTCGTCCCGGGTGATTATTCGAGGTAGTCGTTCCGCATCCGGAAATAACCAGCCTTTGTATGTGATAGACGGTGTCCCGATCTTGAGCATTAGCAGTGAGCAAGCCTTGACAACGATCGGTGGTACGGCCGATGCCGGTAACCGGGATGCGGGCGATGGTATCTCTAATCTAAATCCTGATGATATAGAGAGTTTGAGTGTCTTGAAAGGGGCTTCGGCCTCTGCGTTGTATGGGGGACAAGCGGCGAACGGTGTGATCTTGATCAAAACGAAAAAAGGTAAGGCCGGGGTACGGAATATTCATTTCTCCTCGTCGCTGACTGTTGATCAAGCGATCAGTCTCCCCAAGTTTCAGAATGAGTTCGGACGGATGGAAGGGGCGGAAACTTGTTGGGGAGACCGGGCTTCTCTTCCGGTCTATGACCCTGTCGGCGATTTCTTCCGGACGGGTATTACCGCTATTAACTCATTGATATTTACGGCAGGGAATAGCCATGTGCAAAATTATTTTTCGTATGCCAATACGACCGCACGGGGCATCGTTCCTAAGAATAATTTAAGCAAGCATAATTTTAATCTCCGTGAAAGTTCTTCTTTCTTTGATGATCGTTTGATCTTGGAGGGGCAGGTAAACTTGATACTCCAAACAATCAAAGGAAAACCTACGGCCGGGGGATTTTATATGAACCCGTTACAAGGTTTATACACGTTTCCTAGAGGGATGGATATGGCACCTTATAAGGAGAACTTTGAGGTATATAACGAGAAACGGAATATGAACGTCCAGAACTGGTATACTACGATTACTGATTTTGAGCAAAATCCTTATTGGTTGGTCAACCGTACGGAAAACGAGGACAAACGTGCCCGTGTGTTGGCGTTGGCTTCCGCTAGTTTCAAGGTGACAGATTGGCTTACATTACAGGGCCGTGGAAATATCGATTATGTGAATGATAAGTATCAGCAGGAAATATACGCTTCTACCTCTCCGGGTATCGCCGGTGAGAACGGGCGTTACATTTATTACACCTACCAGACTACGTTGCTCTATGGGGATTTGATGGCTAAATTGAATAAGAGCTGGGATGATTTCTCCTTGAACGCCGCTATCGGTACGAGCATAACGGACACACGCACCAGTGCGTTGAGGCTGGATTCGAAAACGGCTTCCTTGTATTATCCGAATGTCTTTACGATCGCTAATATTAACATGTCGTCCAGTGCCTACATCGAGGAGTCGGATGACGCACGCCGGCAAATGCAATCCTTTTTTGCTATGGCGCAGTTGGGATATAAGGAAAGCCTTTACTTAGATGTGACCGCACGTAATGACTGGTCATCTACCCTTGCGTTTACGGAACGTAAATCAAGAGGTTTTTTCTATCCTTCAGTCGGTCTTTCTTGGATTATCCCTAAATCCTTTTCGATGCCTTCCTTGATATCTTTTGGGAAAGTACGGGCTTCTTGGAGTAAGGTGGGTAATGATATACCCTTATTCGTTAGCAATACGGTAGGCCATATCGCTGCGGGCGGGATTCCCCAGCCGAATGATACGGCTCCGTTCGGTACCTTGAAGCCGGAGATGAGCAGTTCTTTTGAAATAGGTACCGAATGGAAATTCTTTGATTATCGTATGGACGTGGATCTTACGTTCTATAAGACCAATACGAAAAATCAACTCTTCTCTTTACCTTCTTCCGCTGGAGCCGCATACAAGTATTATTTTGTGAATGCGGGAAATATACAGAATATGGGAGTGGAATTGACGTTCGGTGCGGTTCCTATCTTAACGAATCAGTTTAAATGGAATACGACACTCAACTTTTCCCGGAATAAAAATGAAGTAAAGAAACTACATGATGATTTGGCTAGCTTTATTCAAGGAGATGAAGGATTCTCCTCTAGCTATACGATGCGTTTGGTGGAAGGTGGCTCGTTTGGTGATATCTATGGAAAAGCTTTTGAGCGGGATAAATATGGTGCGATCGTGTATGGTCGGGACGGCTTGCCCCAAGAGATCGGCAGCGGGAATACGGCTAAGGTGGGGAATTGTAATCCGGCGTTCTTATTGGGTTGGGGAAATAGTTTCACGTATAAGGATTTTTCGTTCTATTTCTTGATTGACGGGCATTTTGGGGGAGATGTGCTGGCCCAGACTCAGGCTGTGCTTGACCAAACGGGAGTGAGTAAAGTTTCCGGAGAGGCCCGTACGATGGGGTATGTGGATTTGGAAGGACATCATATTTATAACATAAAAGGATTTTATGAGCAGGTGGGAGGACGAAACGGTGTGACTGAATATTATATGTACGATGCTACCAATATCCGTTTGCGGGAGTTATCTTTAGGATATACGCTACCGAAGAGATTGTTGGGAAGGAAACAATTTGTTAAAAAGGCGGAACTGTCTTTTGTCGCCCGGAATCTATTCTTTATTTATAAAAAGGCTCCATTTGATCCGGATGCCGTGCTTTCGGCGAGCAATAGCAATCAAGGGATCGATATATTCGGGATACCGACTACGAGAAGTGTCGGCTTTAATGTGAAACTTTCATTCTAAGCGTATGAAGACGAGATTTCTGAATAAGATGGCAGGTCTGTTGGCCGTATTACTCCTTTTTTCCTGTACGGGTAAATTCGAGGAGTATAATACCGATAATACGGGTTTTACCGATGGGCAGAAAACGTATGATTATAATACGTTCGGTGTCTGGTTAAAAGTAGTCCAGATGGGGATTTATTTTAATTATGATTGGGGGAGTGGCAAGAACTGGCATTTCCAGACGATGCAAAATCTGAACGCGGATATGTTTTCCGGTTATATGCATGATTTTAAACCCTTCAACGCCGGATTGGGAAATACGGTCTATAATTTGCAGGATGGCTGGAATGGCACGATGTGGGATAATACGTATGGATATATCATGACGGAGATAAAGCAGACGGAAGATCATTCCCGTGATAAATATCCGGCTTTCTATGCGATCGCTAAAATACTGAAAGTAGAGGTCATGCATCGGATCTCGGATTATTATGGCCCGATCGTGTATACGAAGTTCGGGGAGTCGGATGCCGGGGTAATGCCGGATTCCCAGAAAGACGCTTATTATGCTTTTTTCCGGGATTTGGGGGAGGCTATTCACCTGCTGTCTGAATATGATGGAGAGGAAACCTTTTCTCGTTTCGATATGATTATGCCGGCGAATTACAGGACGTTTGGGGAATGGATGCGTTTCGCCAACTCATTACGTTTGCGCTTGGCGATTCGTATCGCTATGGCCGACCCTGATAAGGCGAGGGATGAGGCGCATAAGTCGCTGACACATCCAGCCGGTTTGTTGGAGGAGGCTTATGAGGTCGTCGCAGTTTCTACCGCCGGAACCGGCTACTCGAATCCGCTAGGGGAGATCAATAAGGCGTGGGGAGAGGTTTTTATGAACGCTAATATGGAATCGATCCTTAAGGGATATAAAGACCCTCGGTTATCTCGTTATTTTGAGCCTGCTACCGGACAGGGATATTCCGGGGAGTACCGGGGAATCCGGCAAGGGACAGGATTTAATCATTCCCGCTATAGTGAGCATTCGAGAAGCACGATTACCCAGAAAACGGACGCTATCTTAATGACGCCCGCGGAAGTTTGGTTCTTACGTGCGGAGGCAGCCTTGCGGGGCTGGTCCGGGGAGGACGCCGGGACTTGCTATGAGCAAGGCGTACGATCATCGTTCAGCCAATGGAGGGTAGGAGAGGCCAATGCTTATTTGCGGAGTGATCATGTAGCCGCCGATTTCGTGGATACGTTTACTCCCGAGTATTCGGCGAAGGCGCTTTGCTTGGTGTCTCCGGCATGGGATGAAGAAGCCTCTAGGGAGACCAAGCTGGAGAAGATTATTACCCAAAAATGGATCGCTTGTTACCCCGAGGGCTGTGAGGCTTGGGCGGAGCAGAGGCGTACCGGTTATCCTCGTTTGTTCCCGGTTTTGGTGAATAAAAGCAATGGAAAGATCGATACGCGAACGATGATTCGTCGCTTGAATTTCCCGGTTAGCATTATTTCCGGTAACCCGGCTCAGTATTCCGCCTTGTGTGAGTATCTGGGAGGTCCGGATACCGGAGGTACTCGTTTATGGTGGGATACCGGAGTGAATTTTCGTGATTAACGACTAATTTTTCCTCTTCCTGCCAATATAATACCGAGATTCCCCTAAAAAATACTACCTTTGACATCGAAAATTATAAAAAAAGGGTTTATGTCTTTAAAACGTTTTGGTGTCTCCTTGGAAGACAATCTGTTGGAATCATTGGATCAATATGTGAATGAAAATGGTTTCGCCAATCGTTCGCAGGCGATTCGTTTTCTGATAGAGAAGAATGTAGCCGAACGTAAATGGCAATGCAACCATATCGTAGCCGGGACGATCGTGATCATGTATGACCAAGTCAAGAAAGAGATCTCATTGAAAATCATGGGTATCCAACAAAATTATAAGGATGTGATCTTGTCGTCTTCCCAGTATTATATCAATCAGAATTTTTGCTTGCATATAGTGACGGTGATGGGAACGGCTCACCGCTTGACAGAATTGTCGGATAAGTTGACGACTATCAAAGGCATTAAGCATGGTAAGTTGGTGATGAGCCGGGCGGATTAATGCTTTTTTTGCGGGTTTGGTAACACGTTTTTTGGTGAACGTGCTACTACGGGTTGTTTAAAATGATAAATATTATAGATGTAAGTAGTATATGAGAAAAGAACTTTTACTAGTTTCCGGACTGTTGATAGGCTCCATAGCGTTTGCGATAGATCCGGCAGAGATTGACAGTCTGATCAATTTGAAAGGGGTGGTGGTTTCCGCCAACAAGATCCATGTGAACCGGAACAGTGTGCCGTTATCTATCTCGGTCATCGAACGGGAGGAGATTGAGGCTAGCAGTGAATCGGCGTTGCTTCCCGTATTGTCGGAGCGAGTACCCGGGCTGTTTGTCACGGAAAAAGGGATTACAGGTTTCGGCGTTTCCGAGGGAGCGGCCGGGACGGTTAATATCCGGGGTGTCGGACAGGGTAATAAGGTCTTGATGTTGTTCGACGGACAGCCTCAATGGGCCGGTATATTCGGCCATTCGCTTCCGGATACCTATGTGGCTTCGGACGTGGAAAGGGTGGAGGTGATCCGTGGTCCGGGTGCCTTATTATACGGTTCGAACGCTATGGGAGGTGTCGTGAATATCATTACCCGCCAGCATAATCAGCCGGGACGACGTACACAAGCCCGTATCATGTACGGCTCGTATAACACCCAGAAGTATATGATTAATAATGGGTACAATATCGGTAACTTTAGTAGTTATATCTCATTGAATCATGACCGCACGGATGGACATCGTCCGGATTCGAAGTTTCATATCACGAATGGTTTCGCTAAGTTAGGATATAAGATTGATGATCATTATAAGGTGACGGGAGACGTAAGCTTAGCTAAGTTCAAGAACCAGAACCCGGGAGAGATAACAAATCCGCTTATCGATAATATAATGAATATCCTGCGAGGTACTACCTCCTTCGCTTTAGAAAATAATTACGGGAAGACAAGTGGTGCCCTTCGTGCTTTCTACAACTGGGGCCATCATAGGATTGATGATGGGTATAATCCGGGCGGGACGCCTAATCCTTATCTGTTTTATTCGGACGATCATAACGCCGGTTTCTTGCTTTATCAGTCTTTCCGCTTGGTGAAAGGGAATAGTTTTACGGTCGGTATCGATTACAAGAACTGGGGTGGTAACGCATGGCAGGATAGTATCAATGGCAACCAGAATGAGTTGGTGAATAAGACCGTAAACGAGGTAGCCGGATACGTTATCATGCAGCAGGATCTATTTGACAAGGTAAGTTTGAACGCCGGGGTTCGTTATGAGCATAACAGTATCTTCGGCGGCGAGTGGATTCCGCAGGCCGGCT
>ENA-OPSN01000938-OPSN01000938.1-human-gut-metagenome-genome-assembly--contig:-NODE-938-length-13787-cov-2.334547_pt1 | contig 13787 bp, 15 predicted proteins | sample MGYA00241808_ERZ501907 | MGnify/ENA primary metagenome ERZ501907 (study PRJEB25962, sample SAMEA2042218) | human gut metagenome | biome: human gut; feature: human-associated habitat; material: faeces...
GTCGGTGGAACTCAACCCCGCCAAGCTCGCCGAGGCACGCGCCATCGTGAACGGCGCGCGCCTTGAGGGGCGTCATGCGCTCTCCCCCAGCGAGACGGGGCGCCTTCTCGCCTGCTTCGAGATTCCCGTCGTGCCGCTGAGGGAGGTCGGGACGCTTGAAGAGGCGGGCGCCGCCGCAGACGAACTCGGCTGGCCCGTGGCCCTGAAGGTGACCGCCCCCGGCCTCCGGCACAAGTCCGACATCGGGGGCGCGGTGCTCGACATCAAGGACCGCGACGGTCTCGCCGCCGCATGGCGCTCAATGGAGGAAAGCATCGTCAACAACTCCCCGATGACGCCCATGGTGGGCGCCGTCGTGCAGAAGATGGTGCCGCACTCGTCCGTGCGCGAGCTTCATCTCGCCATTGCCTATGACAATGTGCTCGGTCCCGTGGTCGAGTTCGGCGCAGGCGGCATCGGCTCCGAGCTTTATCAGGACAAGAAGGCCGCGCTGGTGCCGATCAACCTGAGCGAGGCTGACCGTCTCGTGGAGAGCACCCGGATCGCACGCGCACTCGGGACCTACAGGGGGCTTGCGCCTGCGGACAGGACGCTCATCGCGCAGATGCTCTGCAGACTCTCCGTGCTCGCGGCCCTGATCCCCGCCATCAGGGACCTCACCATCAACCCGCTCGTCTGGACCGACGGCGGCGCCGCCGCGATCGATGCGGACGTCAATCTGAACGAGGCGCCCGTCGAGTCCGAACCCGGCTATCCGCACCTGACGGTCTGCGCGCCGCCATGGGAGGAAGGCCGCGAAGTCGTGTTCGGCGGCGAGGCGCTCACGCTGCGCACTTTCGTGCAGAGCGACTTCCACCCGCTCAAGCGCTTCCTCGGACGCTTGTCCGAGAAGACCTTCTACCTGCGCTTTCACACGTCCGTCCACCTCTCCGACGAGCGCATCTGCGAGCTCGCCTCGCTTGACTACGCCCGCGAGGCCGCCTGGGCGCTCGCCAAGGACGGAGAAATCCACGCCGTCGCACGCTGGCGCCTGACGGGCGAGCTCGGCGAAGCCGAGTTCGGCATCGTGGTCGAGGACGCATGGCAGCGCCGCGGCCTTGCACGCGTGCTCATGGCGCACATCGAGACCACGGCGTCCGAACGCGGCGTCACCCGACTTGTCGGCCACGTCCTCAAGGGCAACGAGGCCATGCAGGGCATGATGACGGCCATGGGCTACACCCTCGGCGAAGGCGACAGCCGCGACACCGATCCGTGGGTGAAGGACATCTCCATCCCGACGAATCTCCTATAATGGCGCGCCTCAGACATTCTTCTTCATGGGAAACACAGCAATGGCCATTCTGTCCAACACCGAATTCGGCATTCTCCGCCTGACGATCAGCCGCGCTCAGAAGCGCAACAGCATCAACGCCGAAATGTTCGACACCATGACGGAGGCCCTCTCCCGAGCCGCCTCCGACGACGCCGTTCGCGTCGTGCTCCTGCAGGGCGGCGAGCAGATCTTCTCCGCCGGCGCCGATCTCGAGGAGATGCGCTCCCAGCCCGAAGTGCTCGACCGTGCCATGACGAACTTCTTCGCCACGCTGCGCGCCTTCCCGAAGCCCGTCGTCGCCCAGGTGATGGGCCCGTGCGTGGGCGACGCGCTCTCGATGCTGCTCTACTGCGACCTCGTCTACGCATCCGAACGCGCCCTCTTCTCCCTGCCCTGCGTCGCGCTCGGCCAGACGACCCGCTTCGGCTCCGCCTTCATCATGGCAGCCGCGGCAGGCCTGCCCCGCGCCACCGAGAAGCTCATGCTCTCCGAGCCGATTACCGCCGCCGAGGCCCTCGAGATGCGCATCATCACGGGCATTGCGGATGACGAATCCCTCGACAACCTCGTCGCCTCCAAGGTCGCTCGTCTCGCCGTCCTGCCGCCGGGCGCCGTTCGCGCCATGAAGGCTCTTCTCACCGGCCCGCGCAACAAGGCCCTCGAAGTCGCCGCCGAAGAAGAGGAAGCCGTCTGGCGCCGCCAGGCGGGATCCGCCGAAGCGGCCGAAGCGCTCGCTGCCTTCCTCGAAGGCCGCAAGCCCGCCTTCCGCCCCGAATAATCCTCCGCCCTTTTTCGGCACCCAAAGCGCGCACTATTTTGGTGCGCGCTTTGTTTTGGTGCATCCCGTTCCGCCCTCCTTTGGACCCCGTCCGCCCCCGTCTTCTCCTCCTTCAAGGAACGCTCCTGGTCGCATTCTGCTCATCGACTCTGCCGCAGTCGTTTCAACGATCTAATTTATTTACCTTAGCGGTTTTGGCACGCTGATTGCTACGTAGAAGGGCAACACCCCTGCGACCGTTCGAATTTTCACAGTCCCTCGTCAGACACAAGTTTTCAGGAGTTCCACCATGAAGCTTTCCCTCCCGCTCACCGGCCTGCTCTGCGCAGGCATGCTTCTCACTTCCGCCGCCTCCGCCGCCGAACTGACCGGCACGCTCAAGCGCATCCAGCACTCCGGCACGATGACGCTCGGCTACCGCGAAGCTTCCGTTCCGTTCTCCTACCTGCAGGCTGACGGCACGCCCACGGGCTACGGCTTCGAAGTCTGCAAGGCCGTCAGCGAGGCCGTGAAGAAGGAACTCAACATGCCGAACCTGACGATCAAGTATCAGGCCGTCACGAGCGCGAACCGAATTCCGCTCATCCAGAACGGCACGGTTGACATCGAATGCGGCTCCACGACGAACTCCAAGGCCCGTCAGCGCGAAGCCGGCTTCGGCATCAACTACTTCGGCGTTCAGGTCACTGCCGCCGTGTGGAAGGACTCCGGTATCAACTCCATCAAGGATCTGAACAACAAGAACGTCGCCGTCACGTCCGGCACGACCGCCGTCGCCCTGCTCAAGAAGTTTGAAAAGGACAACGGCATCAAGATCCGCTACCTGATGACGAAGGACTTCGCCGAATCCATGCAGCTTGTCGCCAAGAAGCGCGCCGCCGCCTTCGTGATCGACGACGTGCTGCTCGCCGGCCAGATTTCGAACCTGCCCAACCCGCAGGACTTCAAGATCGTCGACGCCTCGCTCTCCGTCGAACCGTACGCCCCGATGTTCGCCAAGGACGACCCCGCCTTCAAGGCTCTGGTTGACAAGACCATCGTCGGCATGATGAAGGACGGCACGCTCGACAAGCTCTACAAGAAGTGGTTCGAATCCCCGATTCCGCCCAAGAACGCCAACCTCAACTTCCCGATGAACAGCGTCACGAAGGAACTCTTCGCGAACCCGAACAGCGACGGCATCTAAGCCCAAGCCTTTACGGTCCCCGGGACGCCAGCTAGCAATCGCGTCCCGGGGACCCCTTTTAGATTTAATTCCCGAAAACAAGAGGAACCCCGCCATGGCACTGAACATGACCCTCAACACTCTCTGGGAAACCTCCCTGCTGAGTGATGATCCCTGGTGGCTTTATCTCGTCTACGGCGCAGGCTGGACCATCAGCCTTGCCGTCGCCTCCTTTGCGCTCGCCCTGACGCTCGGCACCATCGTCGGCACTCTCCGCACCGTCGACAACAAGTGGATCCGAGGCATCTGCGAAGGCTGGATCGAGCTTTTCCGCAACATTCCCCTCATCGTCCAGATCTTCATCTGGTACTTCGTCGTCCCCGAACTGATCCCGCCCTACAAGGACTGGATGATCGAGGCCGACCCCGTCCTCAGCCAGTTCCTCTCGGCCTTCCTCTGCATGGGCCTCTTCACGTCGTCCCGAATCGCCGAACAGGTTCGCGCCGGCATCACGTCCATTCCCTCCGGTCTTCCCTACGCCGCCAAGGCCCTGGGCTTCACGGTCATTCAGCGCTACCGCTTCGTCATCCTTCCGATGGCCTTCCGCCTCGTGCTGCCGCCGCTCACAAGCGAAGCGATGAACCTCATCAAGAACACGGCCGTGGCCATGACGATCGGCCTGCCGGAACTTACGATGCGCGCCAATGAAATGGGCGAGGCGACCTTCCAGTTCTTCGCCGCCTACCTCTGGGCGACGGTCCTCTACATCGCCATCGCGCTGTGCGTCAACCGCCTGATGGCCTGGATGGAAGCGCGCTGCGCGATCCCCGGCTTCATCGCCGCCAAGTAAGCAAAGGAGTCGGTCATGGATTTCACTTCGATTACGAACAGCTGGGGCTACATCCTTTCGGGCGCCGCCTACACGGTGCAGCTCACTGCGATCACGGCTGTGGGCGGCCTCTTCCTCGGAACGCTGCTCGCCCTCTGCCACATTTCCGAAAAGCGCTGGCTCTCCGCCCCCGCAAAGCTCTACATCAACCTGATGCGTGCGGTGCCTCTGGTGCTCGTGCTCTTCTGGTACTTCCTGCTGATGCCGGAAATTCTGCGCATCATCCTCGGCCTCGACCACCCCGTGAAGATCGGCGCCGAAATGACCGCCATCATCACCTTCGTGCTCTTCGAGGCGGCCTACTTCGCCGAGATCATGCGCGCGGGCATCCAGTCCGTGAAGAAGGGACAGATTCAGGCTGCATACGGACTTGGGTTATCCTACGCTCAGACCATGCGGCACGTCGTGCTCCCGCAGGCCATCCGTCACATGCTGCCCGTGCTTCTGACGCAGACGATCATTCTCTTCCAGGACACCAGTCTCGTCTACGTCATCAGCGGCAATGACTTCATGGGTTCGATCTCCAAGATCGCCCAGCGTGACGGACAGCTTGTTTTGATGTACTCTTTTGCTGCTGTCTGCTATCTTGCCGTCTCCTTGTCCCTCTCCCTGCTGATTCGTCGACTGCAGACGAGAATGCGAACGGCTCAGGCTCACTAAAAAATTTGAACAGGATATCCCCCTATCATGGCAATGATCGAAATCAAGAACATCAGCAAGTGGTACGGCAACTTCCAGGTGCTGAAGGACTGCTCCGTTGATGTTGAAAAGGGCGAAGTCGTCGTGGTCTGCGGACCATCCGGCTCCGGCAAGTCCACCCTCATCAAGACCGTCAATGCTCTCGAACCCTTCCAGAAGGGCGAAATCATCGTCGACGGCATCTCCGTTGGCGATCCGAAGACGAACCTTCCCCAGCTGCGCAGCCGCGTCGGCATGGTGTTCCAGCACTTCGAGCTCTTCCCGCACCTCTCCATCCGCGAGAACCTCGTTCTCGCCCAGATGAAGGTGCTCGGCCGCGGCCGCGAGGAAGCCACCGAGCGCGGTCTGAAGCTTCTCGACCGCGTCGGCCTTCTCAAGCACGCCGACAAGTTCCCCGGCCAGATGTCCGGCGGCCAGCAGCAGCGCGTGGCCATCGCCCGCGCCTTGGCCATGGACCCGATCTGCATGCTCTTTGACGAACCGACGTCCGCCCTCGACCCGGAAATGATCAATGAAGTGCTCGACGTGATGGTCCAGCTCGCCAAGGAAGGCATGACCATGATGGTCGTGACCCACGAAATGGGCTTCGCCCGCAAGGTGGCCGACCGCGTGATCTTCATGGACGCAGGCGAAATCATTGAAAACCTCCCCGCCCAGGAGTTCTTCAACTCGCCGCACACCGAACGCGCCCAGCAGTTCCTCTCCAAGATTCTGCAGCACTGATTTTTCAGCGCTCAGGTCTCGAAACCCCGCCGCTTCCCGGCGGGGTTTTGTCTTTTTCCGAACCCCCTCAGGGTCATGCCACGGGTTATCATTAACAGGTTGTACAGCTTTTTTCCCCGCAAAGAAGGACCGTCAAATGAGCAACACTCATGCATTCGATGCCGCAGCAGCTCTCCAGCTCGGGCAGGAAGTTCTGACCCAGGAAGCCGGGGCGCTCACGCACCTCGCCTCGACGCTCGGCAGCGAATTCACGGACGCCGTTTCGCGCATTCTTTCCTGCAAGGGCCGTCTGATCGTGTCCGGCGTGGGCAAGTCCGGCCACATCGGCCGCAAGCTCGCCGCCACCTTTGCCTCCACGGGCACCCCCGCCTACTTCGTCCATGCCGCTGAAGCCGCCCACGGCGACCTCGGCATGATCACGGCCGACGACGTCGTGCTCGCCATCTCGTACTCCGGCGAAACCAACGAGCTTCTCACCATCGTCCCCACGCTCAAGCGCGAGGGCGCGACGCTCATCGCCATCACGGGCAACCCGAACTCCAGCCTCGCCCAGCACGCCGATGTGCATCTCAACTGCCACGTCAGCCGCGAAGCCTGCCCGCTCAATCTGGCGCCGACCACGTCCACGACCGCAACGCTCGCCCTCGGCGACGCGCTCGCCGTTGCGACCCTCTCCGCCAAGGGCTTCACGAAGGAGGACTTCGCGCGCAGCCATCCGGGCGGAGCCCTCGGCCGCCGCCTGCTCATCCACGTTCAGGACATCATGCGTACGGGCGAGGACATTCCCGCCGTCCGCGAGGAGGTCGGCGTGCTTGAGGCGGTCCGCGAAATCACGAAGAAGCACATCGGCATGACCGCCGTCGTCGACGACCAAGGCCGCGTGACCGGCATCTTCACCGAAGGCGACCTGCGCCGCCTCATCGAGCGTCTCGGCGACATCCGTCCGTGCGTCATGAAGGACGTGATGATCCGCAATCCGAAGACCATCCGCGCCCAGGAGCTCGCCGCCTCCGCCGTCAAGCTCCTCGACACCTTCCACTGCAACCAGCTTCTCGTCGTCGACGAGGACAACAGGCTCATCGGCGCCCTGCACCTGCACGACCTGATGGGTGCCAAGGTCCTTTGATCCACTTTTCGGGAGACCCGACATGACCACAGTGAACGAGCGCGCGGCCCGCATCAGAATGGTCGTACTCGACATCGACGGCGTGATGAGCGACGGCACGATCAACGTCTCGGGCACGGGCGAGCTCTACAAGAGCTTCTACGTGCGCGACGGACTCGGCATCAAGATGCTGCAGAAGCACGGCATCGAGATCGCGATCATCACGGGCCGCACCTCTGCGATCGTCGCCGAGCGCATGAGGGAGCTCGGCGTCACCCGCATCGCCCAGGGCCAGCGCTTCAAGACCACCGCCTACGAGGCACTTCTTGAGGAGACCGGTCTCACCGACGAGCAGGTCGCCTACATGGGCGACGACGTCCCCGACCTGCCGCTTCTGATGCGAGTGGGCCTCTCCACGACTCCCGCAGACGGGAATCCGGAGGTTTTGAACTATACTCACTGGCAGTCCCGCTTCCCCGGCGGCCGCGGCGCCGTCAGGGAGTTGTCCGAACTCATCCTCAAATCCCAGGGCGCATGGGATACACTCGTGCACAACACCTACGTCCTCGGCAAATAATGATCCACCGCAGCCTAGTCCTCCGCGAACGCATCACCGCCATCGTCGGCGCGGCCCTGCTGTTGCTGCTCGTCGGCGCAAGCTACTACTACTCGGTCCAGACCCGCATCGAGGCCCTGAAGTACGTCCCCAGCGAAACGAGCCCCGACTTCACGGCGCGCCGCGTCACGCTGACCGACTTCGACGAACGCGGCGTCGCAACCGCACGCCTCTCCGCCAGCACGATGGAGCACTTCTCAGACGAGCGCATGCGCGCCACGGACGCCAGCTATCACTCCCTCGATCCTGCGAAGCCCCAGCTCGCCCTCACGGGCGACCGCGCATGGAGCAACGACAGCCTCGAGACCGTCGAGCTTGAAGGCAACGTGCAGCTGAGCCGCGCACCCTTCAAGGACGAGCCCGATCTCTTTTTCACGACCGAATACATCAAGGGGTATCTCGACACCTACAGGTTCGAGACGGACAGGAAGGTCTACATGCGCCGCGGCATCGACACCACCGAAGCCTCCAACGGCATGAAGTACGACAACATCCTGCACACGGTCGAGCTCGACGGCAGCGTCGTCTCGGTCTTCCATCCCAACGCGCAGTCCACTGACACATCCGCCAACGCAGCCCAAAAATGAAGAAGTCAATCGTTTTCAGCATCCTCGCCGCCATCGCAGCGCCGACCTGGGCCCTGAGCACCGACAAGAGCCAGCCCATTGAAGTCCATGCCGACCAATTCAACGGTGACGAAGTCAAGCAGACCGCCGTCTACTCCGGCAACGTCGTCGTCGATCAGGGCTCGATGAACCTGACGGGCGCTCGCCTCGATCTTGCAATCACGCCCAAGGGCTACCGTCGCCACGATCACGGGCTCTCCCGCACGCTTCAAGCAGCAGCGCGATCCGAAGACGAAGGGCGTTGAGGAATGGGTGCACGCGCATGCGAGCCGCATCACCTACGACGAGGAGACCGACAAGGTCACGCTCGAAGGCAAGGCCCAGCTCTCGCGCAGCGAAAACGGCCAGCAGAAGGACATGACGAGCGGCGAGCGCATCGTCTACGACATGCGCAACGCCCGTTCCGAAGTCAACAGCGGCGAAGGCAAGCGCGTCACGACGATCATCGCGCCCCGCTCCAAGACCGACGCGGGCACGCAGCGTCAGGGCACGTCCCTCTCCAACTCCACCAAGCTTCAGCAGTAACAGGACTTCAGCGTGACCGAAAACGCAACAGTTAGCCATTCCCACACCCACGCGCTCGAGGCGACCGGCCTCAAGAAGCACTACGGGCCCCGAAACGTCGTCAAGGGCGTCAGCCTCGCCGTCAAGTCGGGCGAGGTCGTGGGACTGCTCGGCAAGAACGGTGCAGGCAAGACGACGACCTTCTACATGGTCGTGGGCCTTGTCGTGGCCGACGACGGCCAGATCCGCCTCGACGGTCAGGACATCACGCACATGCCCATCTACAAGCGTGCGCGCATGGGGCTCTCCTATCTGCCCCAGGAGGCAAGCGTCTTCCGCAAGCTCTCCGTCGAGGACAACGTCCGCGCCATTCTCGAGCTTCAGGAGGGAGAGGACGGCAAGCCGCTTTCCAAGGACGTGATCGAGGAGCGGCTCGACCAGCTGCTCGAAGAGCTGCAGATCCAGCACCTTCGCACGAACCAGGCCATTTCGCTCTCGGGCGGCGAGCGCCGCCGCACGGAAATCGCCCGCGCCCTTGCCGCCAATCCCCGCTTCATTCTGCTCGACGAGCCCTTCGCGGGCGTCGACCCGATCGCCGTGATCGAGATTCAGCGCATCGTGCGCTTCCTCAAGGAGCGCAACATCGGCGTTCTGATCACCGACCACAACGTCCGCGAAACCCTGTCGATCTGCGACCACGCCTACATCATCAACGAAGGCGAAGTGCTCGCCTCGGGCACGCCCGACGAGCTCGTCAACGACCAGGCCGTCCGCAAGATCTATCTCGGCGAAAACTTCCGGATGTAGCCAAATGGAAAATCATCTCCTCGCCACACTCTCCCAGCAGCAGGTTCTCTCCCAGGAGCAGCAGCAGTCGCTGCGCATTCTGCAGATGCCCACGCAGGAGCTTCTCGGCGAAATCGAACTCATGCTCGAATCCAACCCCCTGCTTGAAGTGGAGGAGCCTGCACAGGCCTCCGACGACCCGCAGGCGCGCGCTCAGGAGCATGACGACGACAGGCGGGACGACCGCGGCGAGGATGATTCCGAATTCGACGCAACCCAGGCGGAGACGCCCGTCGACCAGCCCTACGAGGCCTGGCAGGGCGCCTCCAGCGACGAAGCGCCCTTCGAGCGCATTCCCGCCCCCGAATCCTTCAGGGACGAGCTGCTCGCCGATCTCGGCTGCCTGCCGCTCACGCCACGCCAGCATCTGCTCGTCGCCTGCCTTGTCGAGGAGCTCGACGACAGGGGCTTCTTCACGTCCCCGTTCGAGACGCTCATGCGCTACTACGCGCGCATCCTCAAGGAGGAAGGCGTCGAGAACGTGACCGCCGCCGAGTGGCGCGAAGCCCTCGCCACCCTTCAGAGCATGGATCCTCCGGGCATCGGCACCGCCGGCCCCGTCGAGGCCCTCATGAAGCAGATCGAGCGCATCGAGCCCTCCATCATGCATGCCGCCGCGCTTGAAACCCTCAAGCGCATCGTCTCCAAACATCTCGACAAGGTGGCCGCCGACAACCGTCCTGCGCTTCTCAAGCTCGCCAACGGCAAGTCCTCCATTCTCGACGAGGCGCTGCGCGTGCTCAAGACCCTCTCGCCCTATCCGATCGCCAGAGAATCCAGCACGCTCTACATCGTTCCCGATGTCATCGTCAGGACGCAGAACGGCGTGAGCACAGCGCACCTCAACGGCTCCTCGCAGCTGCGCCTTCGCCTTCGCATCAACGACGCCAGTAGCGAGGCCGATCCCTCGACCCGCCGCGTCCTTCTCGGCGAAGCCAAGACCTTCATTCAGCGCATCGAGGCCAGACGAGCCACCCTGCAGCGTCTGGCCGACGCCATCGTCACGCGCCAGCAGGCCTACTTCGAGCACGGCCCCGCCGCCCTGCGTCCGATGACGCTCAGCCAGATCGCCGAAGAACTCGGCCTGTCCGTTCCCACGGTCTCCCGCGCCGTTTCCGGCAAGTTCATCGCCTGCAGCCAGGGCACGGTCGAGATGCGCTCGCTCTTCAGCGCCGTCTCCTTCAGCAACCAGGGCAGCGGCGCCGAGGAGCAGGGAGCCTCCGAAATCCAGGCCATGATCTGCAAGCTCATCGAGACCGAGGACCCCAGAGCCCCCCTTTCGGACGAAATGCTCTGCGAAATGCTTCAGAAGCAGGGTGTGCCCATCGCCCGCCGCACGGTCGCCAAGTACCGCACCTGCGCAGGCATTCCCTCGGCTCGCTCCCGCCGCAGGCTCTGACTTCTCCACCCCTTTGGTACACTGAACGAAGTTTTCGATTCGACGGTCCCACAAGGCCGTCCGACGCGTCATGAATCTTCTCGCACCTCTGCTTACTCTTGAAACCGTTCGCCTTAACCTCGACGTCGTGAGCCGCAAGCGCCTCTACGAAGAGGCGGGCCTCGTCTTCGAAACCTCCGCTGGTCTTTCCCACACGGAGGCCTTCGACGCGCTCTTCGCACGCGAAAAACTCGGTTCCACCTGCCTCGGCAGCGGCTGCGCGCTTCCCCACGGCCGCGTCGAGGGCATCACCGAACCCGCCGCCGTCTTTCTGAGGACCGCCGCGCCACTCTCCCTTGATGCGCCCGACGGCCGTCCCGTCCAGCTGTTCCTCTGCCTGCTCATTCCCGAAAACGACGACGGCATGTACCTGAAGATCCTGCGCGAAGCCGCCTGCCTCTTCGGCAACAAGCCGCTGAGAAACGCGCTGCTTCACGCGGAGTCGGAGGTCAAGATCTGTGAACTCATTCACAACTGGACGCCTCCCGCCGACCTTCACTACGAGCCCGACTTCTCCGAAGACGACGAAGACGCCTGAAAAAACTACGCCAATACGGAGGCAACGCCATGCAACTCATCATCGTGACCGGCATGTCCGGCGGCGGCAAGTCCATCGCCATCCGCCAGCTTGAGGACTGCGGCTACTACTGCATCGACAACCTGCCCGCCGCCTTCCTGCTCCCCGTGGCGCAGGACCTCCGCACGCACGGCATCAAGTCCGCCGCCGTCGCCATCGACGCGCGAAGCCAGAGCACCTTCGACGGCTCCCTCAAGGCAATCCGACAACTCGAGGAGGCGGGCTTCGACGTGCGCATCCTCTTTCTCACCGCCTCGGATCAGGAGCTCGTCAAGCGCTTCTCCGAAACCAGGCGCCGCCATCCGCTCTCGACGCTCGCCGCCAGCCGCGACCAGCTCGTCACGCTTCAGGAGGCCATCAGCCGCGAACGCGACCTGCTCGCCCCCATTTCTGCAGGCGCGGCCCTGATGGACACCACCGGCATTCTTTCCTCGCAGCTTCGCGAATGGGTGAAGAAGTTCGTCGGCCAGCCCCAGGCCATGATGACGCTCACGTTCGAGTCCTTCGCCTTCAAGCACGGCCTTCCCGTCGCCAGCGATCTGGTCTTCGACGTGCGCTGCCTGCCGAACCCCTACTACGATCCTGCGCTGCGCCCCCTGACGGGACGGGACAAGCCCGTCGCCGACTACCTTCGCACCTTCCCGACCGTCATCAACATGGTTGACGACATTGAAGGCTTCATCCGCAAGTGGCTTCCCGCCTACATTGCTCAGAACCGCCACTATCTGACCGTCGCCGTCGGCTGCACGGGCGGACAGCACCGCTCCGTCTTCGTGGCCGAAGAGCTCGGCGCCCGCTTCAGGGACACGGACGACGTCGTCGTGCGACACCGCATCATCGAGCAGAAGGCCCTGCTGTCGGGCGAGAAGTCCGTCCAGAACGAAGGCAGCTGATTCAGAAGATCAGAAAAGCAGGGGACGGAAGTCCCGCTCCTCCCTGCAGATCGTCAGCAGCTTCACCACCGGCGTCGGCATTCCCACCGACGCCGTTTCCTTTTCTCCGAGAAGCTCGAAGCCCTCGGGGGCGAACCCCTGCGCCAGATCGACGGCCACGGAATGAATGATGAGGCGGTAATGCGTGAAGTCGTGCACGAGAGGCTCGAGCCTGATCGTGCGGAGAATTCCGCCCTCAAGTTCAGGACAGACGGAAAGCGGATCCGCCGACTCCACGGGCTCGTCCTGCTGCCTCAGGGGCGGCGTCCAGAGGCCGTGCCAGACGCCCTTTTCCGTGCGGCGCCTGAGCCAGAGGCCGTTCTCGGCAAACGCGAACACCATCACCGCATGCCTCACGGGACGCTCGCGGCGGGGCTTGCGACCGGGAAAGTCGGCCACCCTGCCCGCCAGACGCGCGCCGCAGCAGTCCGCCAGAGGACAGGCCCCGCAGTCGGGATTCCGCTTGCAGAGCATGGCGCCGAAGTCCATCAGCGCCTGAGTATATGTCGGCATAAGCTCCGAAGAAGGCAGCAGGGAGGCGGCGAGCGTCCTGATCTCCTTCACGAAGCCGGGCTGTGCGGCGTTGCCCTCGACCATGAACACGCGCGCGAGCACGCGCTGTGCGTTCCCGTCCGCCATGACGGCCCTCTCGCGGAAGGCGAAAGCGGCCCCGGCGCCCGCCGTCGAGGGGCCGAGTCCCGGAAGTTTTTCAAGCTCGGCCGCGGTTTCAGGGCATCTCCCGCCCATTTCGTTGACGATGATCCGGACCGCCTTGAGCAGGTTGCGGGCGCGCGAGTAGTATCCGAGGCCCGCCCAGAGCGCCATGACGTCGTCGTCGGGCGCAGCCGCCAGACACTCGGGCGTCGGAAAGGCGGTCATGAAGGCCTCGTACTTGGGAAGCACCGACACGACCTGCGTCTGCTGCAGCATCACCTCCGAGACAAGTCTCGGATACCAGTCCTCGACCTGCCACGGCAGGTCGTGCCTGCCGCAGGCTTCGTGCCAGCCGATGATTGCATCTGCAAATAACTTCTCGGGATCCCGCATGCCGCATTCCTTTAGTTTTCGAGGTAAAGTACGGAGACACTCTACACCAACGGCTTCCCAAGCTTTCACTCTTTCATGACCGGAAAACTATTCAAAAAAGCGGCCGTGCTCGCCGTCTTCGCCGCAGCCGCAGGCTGCGCGGCGGCCTTCCCCGGCGTGGACGCGCATTCCTCAGAATCGCACGATGCCGCCCAGTCTCTTTATGAAGTCATAGCCGCCGAGATCGCCGCGCACAGGGAGCAGCCCGAGGTTGCTCTGGCGCTCCTCGACCAGACGCTCGCGCGAACGAAGTCCTCGGAAGTGGGCGAACTCGCCTGGCGCACCGCCCTTCAGACCCGCAATCCCGACATCGTGCTTGAACAAGCGCGCGCCTGGGCCGCGATCGATCCGAAGGCTGGCCTTGCCCGGCGCACGATTCTCGTCAACGCCGTCGAAAAGGGCCGTCAGTCCGAATACGTCGAGCTGCTCTCCCGCATGTACGCAGACGCGGAGGACAAGGCCGAGCTGATCACGGACGTCACGACGCT
>ENA-OPSN01000954-OPSN01000954.1-human-gut-metagenome-genome-assembly--contig:-NODE-954-length-13665-cov-2.954372_pt1 | contig 13665 bp, 6 predicted proteins | sample MGYA00241808_ERZ501907 | MGnify/ENA primary metagenome ERZ501907 (study PRJEB25962, sample SAMEA2042218) | human gut metagenome | biome: human gut; feature: human-associated habitat; material: faeces...
CGCAGAAATGCTCCTGCACTCATCTTCGGTCTGATGAATGTAATGGCACTTTGTCTGTTTCTATTAGTTCCGGGTGTCCACTTTTGGGTAGACGCGTTATCCATGGTACTGTTCGGTACTGCGATCGGAGTACTCCTCTGTTTCTTGGGCGGATTGATGGCAGTTGACATTGCTCCCCGGAACGCTTCAGGTGCAGCATTAGGAATCGTAGGTATTGCCAGTTACATCGGGGCAGGTATACAGGATATTATGAGCGGTATTCTCATAGGAGGGCATAAAAGCATTGTCGATGGCAAAGAAATCTATGACTTTTCTTATATCAATATTTTTTGGATCGGAGCCGCATTACTCTCCGTCTTTTTTGCTTTATTGGTATGGAATGTGAAATCAAAGGATTAACAGAACTGTCAGTATCATAAAAAACGTGAGTTCTTTTCGTCCTCATATGAATTTATTTCGTATTTTTGCGTGGACATCCCCTTTTTTGATGTTCAGGAAGATAATTTGTTGTTAAAGCAAAGCGAAGATTGATATATGAGTGACGAAATCAACGAGATAACGGAAGGACATTCAGACTACAAACCGGCGGACACGCGGGACGAAAACGTAAAGCATCAGTTAACAGGCATGTACCAGAATTGGTTTCTGGACTATGCTTCATACGTTATACTGGAACGTGCCGTGCCTCATATCAATGACGGTTTAAAGCCTGTGCAACGACGTATTTTACATTCAATGAAACGTCTGGACGACGGACGGTATAATAAAGTGGCTAACATTGTGGGACACACCATGCAGTTCCACCCTCACGGTGATGCTTCTATCGGAGATGCCCTGGTACAGTTGGGACAGAAAGACCTGTTGATCGATTGTCAGGGTAACTGGGGTAATATCCTCACCGGAGACGGCGCAGCTGCTCCCCGTTATATCGAAGCACGCTTGTCCAAGTTTGCGCTGGATGTTGTCTTCAATCCCAAAACTACCGAATGGAAACTTTCTTATGACGGACGAAACAAGGAACCGGTCACTCTTCCTGTGAAATTCCCGTTATTATTAGCACAGGGAGTGGAAGGTATCGCCGTGGGACTTTCTTCAAAAATTTTACCACACAATTTCAACGAACTTTGTGATGCCTCTATCAGCTATTTACGCGGAGAGGAATTCCAACTATATCCTGATTTCCAGACAGGAGGCTCTATCGATGTAGCCAAATACAACGACGGAGAGCGTGGCGGAGCCGTGAAAGTACGTGCCAAGATCAACAAGATTGATAATAAAACGCTTGCTATCACAGAAATTCCATACGGAAAGACGACTTCGACAGTGATCGACTCTATCCTGAAAGCTGTTGATAAAGGAAAGATCAAAATTCGTAAGGTAGACGACAATACGGCTGCCAACGTAGAAATATTAGTGCACCTCGCACCCGGCACCTCATCAGATAAAACGATTGATGCTCTGTACGCTTTCACTGACTGTGAAGTAAGCATCTCGCCCAACTGCTGTATTATCGATGACAGTAAGCCACATTTCCTCACTGTGAGCAAAGTCCTGAAAAAGTCGGCAGACAATACGATGGATTTGCTGAAGCAGGAGCTGGAAATCAAGAAAGGAGAAATTCTGGAATCCCTGCATTTCTCTTCTCTCGAAAAGATATTTATCGAAGAACGCATCTATAAGGATAAAGAGTTCGAGCAATCCAAAGACATGGATGCAGCCTGTGCACATATCGACGAACGTCTGACACCTTACTATCCGACATTTATCCGTGAAGTTACGAAAGAAGATATTCTCAAGTTGATGGAAATCAAAATGGGGCGTATCCTGAAATTCAACTCAGACAAAGCAGATGAACTGATCGCCAAGATGAAAGAGGAAATTGCCGAGATTGATAACCACCTGGCTCACATCGTGGATTATACCGTCAACTGGTATCAGATGCTGAAGAACAAATACGGCAAGAATTTCCCGCGCCACACGGAATTGCGAAACTTCGACACCATCGAAGCAGCCAAAGTAGTAGAAGCAAACGAGAAACTCTATATCAACCGTGAAGAAGGATTTATCGGAACGACCTTGAAGAAAGATGAGTTCGTAGCCTGCTGTTCGGATATCGACGATGTCATTATCTTCTTCCGTGATGGTAAATATATCGTCACCCCCGTTGCCGATAAGAAATTTGTCGGTAAGAACGTTCTTTATGTCAATGTATTCAAGAAGAACGATAAACGTACAATCTACAACGTAGCCTACCGCGACGGAAAAGAAGGAACGACCTACGTAAAACGTTTCGCCGTAACTTCCGTGGTCCGCGACCGCGAATATGATGTGACACTGGGAACTCCCGATTCACGAATTACCTATTTCAGTGCCAACCCGAACGGAGAAGCCGAAATTATCAAAGTGACATTGAAGCCGAACCCGCGTGTACGCCGCATCATCTTCGAGCATGACTTCAGCGAAGTCAGTATCAAGGGACGCCAGGCACGGGGGATAATTCTCACCCGCTTGCCGGTACACAAAATATCCTTGAAACAGAAAGGCGGCTCTACTCTCGGTGGACGTAAAGTCTGGTTCGACCGTGACGTGCTGCGCCTCAACTACGACGGTCGCGGAGAATATCTCGGAGAATTCCAGAGCGAAGACACCATCCTTGTCGTACAGAACAGCGGAGAGTTCTATGCCACCAACTTCGACCTGAACAATCACTATGACGACGGCATACGCGTATTGGAGAAATACGATCCGAACAAAGTATGGACCGCCGTACTCTACGATGCCGACCAGCAGAACTATCCTTACATCAAGCGTTTCTGCTTCGAAGTAACCGCCCGCAAGCAAAACTATTTAGGAGAAAACAAGAACAGCAGCCTCATTCTGCTGACAGACGAGTGCTACCCACGTTTAGAAGTGGTGTTTGGCGGTCACGACAATTTCCGAGAGCCGATGGTGGTGGAAGCCGACGAATTCATCGCCGTGAAAGGCTTCAAAGCAAAAGGCAAGCGCCTAACCACCTATACTATAGAAACCATCAACGAACTGGAGCCTACCCGTCAACCGGAACCCTCGCAGGAAACCGAAGAGCAGGAAACGGATGAAGAACCGGAAATTCTGGACCCCGACCACGGTAAAAGTGAAGGGGACATACTGGACGAGCTGACAGGACAGATGAAGCTGTTTTGATGAAGAATGAGAATGAAGGATTAGGGATTGGCTGACGATTACTAATTTGTAATTGAGAATTTAATATGTACGTATACAAGATAATAATCCTATGCGGACTGCTCTTGGGAAGTGCCGGACTGAAAGCACAAGAAGCACAATGCAGCATCGACCGGGAGCTACGGGCTGACTCCACCAACCGCAACCGTATCATCACTCGTGCCACCATGTATGGTATCGGCTTCACCAACGTGTTCGACACTTATCTTTCACCTCAGGAGTACAAGGGAATCGATTTCCGTATCTCCCGCGAAAGCATGCGGATGACACGGTTGATGGGCGGCAACGTATCTCTGCAAACTTTCTTCCAGGCAGACTTGGGATACACACACAATAAAGTAGACAATAACAATACATTCTCCGGACTGGCCAACTGGAACTACGGCCTGCATTATAATTTTCCAATCACGGGCAATTTCAAACTGCTTGCCGGAGGAGTCGGCGACTTCAACGGTGGCTTTGTCTATAATCTGCGCAACGGAAACAACCCCGCCCAAGCACGTGCCTATATCAACCTTGCCGCATCGGGAATGGCTATTTGGGACTTACGCATCAAGAACCGTCCCATCACACTACGCTATCAGGTGAATCTTCCTTTGGCAGGTATCATGTTCATGCCCAACTATGGACAGTCCTACTACGAGATATTTACGTTGGGACATTGGGACGGAGTAGTGAACTTCACCTCCCTGCACAACCAGCCCTCTCTGAGACAAATGCTGACCGCCGACTTTCCGGTGGGACGTGCCCGGATGCGTTTTGCTTACATATGGGACGCACAACAGTCCAAAGTAAACGAAATAAAGACACATACTTACTCGCACGTATTCATGGTGGGGTTCGTAAAGGAACTCTATCTGTTTCCTAACAAGAGAAAGTAAAAAGTGACAAGGTGATAAATGATAAGACGATAAGGATAATGTGCATGAAAAGAATATATATCTTAATAATTTGGAGTGCCCTACTCATGTTACTGCCCCTATTGAACGGATGTATTCGTGAGGAAGAGGTTAACAATACCCCACAAGGCAATTTCGAAGCCTTGTGGAAAATAATAGACGAACAGTACTGTTTCCTGGACTACAAGCAAATAGATTGGAATGCCATTCATGACAAGTACCAACCGCTCATCACCCCGGGAATGAGCTACGACGGTCTATTTGAAATATTAGGTAACATGCTTGCCGAGTTGAAAGACGGACATGTCAACTTGTACTCTTCTTCCAACATGGCACGCTACTGGGACTGGTATCTGGATTATCCCCGTAACTTCAACGAAAGTATCATTGAAAAGTACCTGGGAAGAGACTACCGCATTGCCGGAGGCGCCAAATATACCATCTTGGAGGACAACATAGGATATATCTATTACGGTGATTTCTCCAGCGGCATCGGAAACGGCAACCTGGATGAGATTCTGTTATACCTTTCCGCTTGCAATGGCCTGATAATCGACGTGCGCAACAACGGTGGCGGCAACTTGACAAACGCCACCCGAATGGTACAACGTTTCACGAATAAAAAAGTACTGACGGGATATATTCAGCACAAAACTGGCAAAGGCCATAGCGATTTTTCAGATCCGACTCCCATTTATGTAGAACCTTCCAACAGTATCCGCTGGCAAAAAAAGGTAATTGTCCTGACAAACCGTCATTCCTATAGTGCAACCAATGATTTTGTCAATTCCATGCGCTGTTTTCCCAATGTCACCTTGGTTGGTGATAAAACCGGGGGAGGGTCGGGCCTGCCATTCTCTTCGGAACTGCCCAACGGATGGGGAGTACGCTTTTCTGCCAGCCCGCACCTCGATGCCCAAAAACAGCATATCGAGTTCGGCATCGACCCAGACAAAAAGGTGGATATGAGCAAAGAAGATGAGAACAATGACCTGGATACCATCATTGAGGAAGCAAGAAAAATGCTGAAAGTGACTTCCTAAAACGACTTTATCTAAAAAACAATTTGCCAAAACGAAAATTCTTTCTATCTTTGCCACCGCTAATCGGAATTATTCCGCGGATGTGGCGTAATTGGCAGCCGCGCCAGACTTAGGATCTGGTGCCGTGAGGCGTGTAGGTTCGAGTCCTATCATCCGCACAATCCCTATAATAATTTTCAAAAGACAAACAACTAAGAGGGGAGGATATTCATTAAGAAGCATCCTCCCTAACCGCTTCAAGTACCTTTTTTATCTCATCAAAACACAATATTTAGAATACTTATTGTATCTTTGCTTCCAAGAAACACTTCGATTAACCTAAAAAATGAAACAAAATACGATAAGACCGATGCTTTTCAAGCGTTGGGTAGTGTGCCTTTTATTGTTTATTCTCTTCATCCAGGCCAGGGCTTCTTCCTTCATGCCCGCCGTCACCAACTATCTTGCCAAAGACTATGAAGCCGGTTATCAGAACTGGGCATGTGCGCAAGGTAGCAACGGCGAAATGTTTTTCGGCAACAGCCAAGGACTCCTGGTATATGACGGTTATCGCTGGACACTACACAAAGTACCGGGAAACCATATTGTACGTTCAGTATACGTCAAGGAAGATCGCATCTATGTGGGGGCATTCGAGGAATTCGGCTATTTCAAGTATTCGGAGGCAGGCACTCTCCGGTACCATTCTTTGAGCAAATTCCTGAAGAATTTCCCCATGGAGAACAACGAGATATGGAACATTGTAGAGCTGGACGGCCGCATCTACTTCCAGTCGTTCAGCGCATGGTTCTCCTACGACGGGAAAATGGTACGCGCTTTCCGCAACAGACAACAACAGCCGCTCTACTTCTACAACCAAAACGGACATATCTACACACAAATGATTGATGAAGGCTTCTATGAATTCGACGGCAAGGAGTTCCATCACCTCTTTCCCCGCAGCAAAGTGAACGATGACAATGTAGTGGCATTACTGCCCGACGGAAACAACAGCTTCCTGATGGTCACGGAGAACAACGGACTGTTCCGCTACACGGGTGACATCACCCCCTGGAAAACAGACATTGATGCAGAGCTGAAGAAACAGCGGGTGAACCGCGCCGTCATGACCAATGACTCCATATTCATGATAGGTACAGTCCTAAACGGCATATACGCCATCGACCGCAAAGGACATTGCCTCTGGCACTTCAATCTGGATAACCGTTTGGACAACAACACAGTCCTGGGACTGTTCTGTGACAAAGACAACAACGTATGGGCAGCATTGGACGACGGCATCGCATACATCCACCACAACTCCCCCGTCATGCTACTGACCCCTGCCAACCATGAAACCAAGCTGGGTATGGTGTACGACATAGCCCACCGGGGTGACTGTTTCTATCTGGCCACCAACCAGGGCTTGTACGAATACCACCAGATTACCGGAAATATGCGTTTGCTTCCCCATAGCGAAGGACAGAACTGGTATGTAAAGGACATTGACGGGCAACTCTTTGCAGGTAACAATGCCCATACCTTATTAATAGGCGAAAAAGGGAACGTTTCCGTCATAAGCAATACCAACAGCAGTACGTGTCTGATTAAGTGCACCCTCTATGGCGAAGAGATACTGTTGGAATCATCCTACGCCAATTTGCGTATCTATAAAAAGAAGAACGGTCAATGGACCTTTTCGCATGTCGTAGACGGCTTCATTGCACCGGTCATGCACTTGGAGGTTGACCAAAGCGGTGTCATCTGGGCTTCACACATGTATCAGGGAGTCTATAAAATAGTCTTGAGCGATGACTTGTCGGCTGTAAAAAGCGTACGGCACATCTCCCATTTAGGCTCGGAATATATCATCGGCCCTATCCAAGTAATGAAAATGCGGGGACGTATCGTCTTTTCCAGTCCCAATGGCTTCTATACCTATGACGACATCACCCGGCAGATTATCCCCTTCCAAAAGCTGAATACCATTCTGCCTTACATCAGGAATGCCCATTCTGTGGTATCCGTCACGAACGACCGCTTCTGGCTGTCCGGTTCACATGAGTACGCACTGGTAGAGTACGCGGAAGGAGAGTACATCGTGAAACAACGCATTCTCATCGAACTGTTTGATTCTCCATGTATAGAGAACTACAACAATGTGTTCGTTGACAATGACGTTGTCTATTTTAATCTAAATAACGGAATCGCCAGTTACAGCAAAAACACAGACAGCCTCAGTCCAACGTTGGAGTCCGCCCTATCACTGAGCTCTGTCATTTGCTCTTCTTCAGATAAAAAGGAGAAACGCCTGCCTCTGCAGGGAAATGTCGAACTGGAAAGCAATTACCGGGATTTGCTGTTCTCGGTAAGCCTGCCGCATTACAATAAATTGTCCGTACATTTCCATTATGTCCTGCAAGGAGGACAAGGCATGGCTCTGACATCAGACCTAAAAGAGCCCGAAATCCGCTACGGTAGCCTGGATTACGGAGAATACACATTCCAAGCAGAAGCCTATAATGATTTGGGACAGAAAATCGGTGAAGTGGAATATCATTTCGCCATAGCCCGTCCTTTCTACCTCACCTATTATGCTTTTGCACTCTATCTTATAGTTCTCATTGCACTTCTCTACTTCTTCTCCAAGTGGCGCGCCAACCGTGCCATGGAAAAGAAACGGAAAGAGTACGAAGCTGAGCAGATGCAGCAGAACATCAAGATGCGTGAGCAGGAACATCTGATAACTCTACAGCAGCAACAATTGCTGGAAGCCGAGCTGTCAGCAAAGAGTAAAGACCTTGCCAGCATGGCGCTGGGTGTATTTGCCAAGAACGAAATCTTGGAGAAACTTCGTGCTGCCGTGCAAGAATTCCTGGTAAAAGGGCAATATGGACGCAAGAACCTCGAATCTCTGCTGAAGCTCATCAACGAAAACATCGAGACACAAGAGTTCTGGGACGTATTCCAGAACAATTTCGACCTAATTCATGAGAAATTCTTCCGCAACCTGCGCGAACGTTATCCCAGCCTTACCGCCACCGATCTGCGTTTTTGCGCACTGCTGCGCCTAAACCTTTCTACGAAAGACATTGCGCAAATGACCAACCTTACCATCCGGGGAGTGGAGGCAGCACGCTACCGTCTGCGCAAGAAGCTGGATATCCCCGACGGAACGGGATTAGTAGATTTTCTCATTGACTTGAAATAATACGGCTACAAACCATTCTATCATAATAAACTGATTATTAGAAATAAGATACACTAAAACGTAGTAAAACAGTACCCCTTTTTACTCTAAGCGTATTATCGTGGTAGTGATTTTTTTTGCCTTACTTGCCGTTATTACTTTCTTTGCCGGCAGAATTATTAACTCTTAAATTTAGTTATGAGAAGGCAAACATTATTTCTTCTATTCATGATTTTGTTCTCGTTGCCACTGACAGTTTTGGCACAAGGAACAAAGACAGTTAAAGGAACTGTTGTTGACCAGAACAATGAACCGATCATCGGAGCCACGGTTGTAGTAAAAGGCTCTACTATTGGAGCAGCTACCGACCTCGACGGTAACTATGTACTTAACGGTGTCCCTGAAGAGGCAACACTTGTGTTTAACTATCTAGGCATGTTGCCGCAGGAAATAAGTGCTGCGGGACAATCCGTTGTCAATGTAAGGCTGCGGGAAGATACGCAACTGCTGGATGAAGTCGTTGTCATCGGTTACGGTTCAGCCAAAGCGAAAGACTTGACAGCTCCGATTGATGTCGTTAAAGAAAAAGAATTAGTTAATGTTCCGACCTCCTCTCCAATGGCAGCATTGCAGGGAAAGGTACCAGGCGTTAACATCATCAATTCGGGAACACCGGGCGACGGCCCCAAAGTTACTATCCGCGGTATGGGTTCTTTTGGCGATACCTCTCCTCTCTATGTAGTAGATGGAATGTTCTACGATGACATCAACTTCCTGAACAACTCTGACATTCAGGACATGACCATTCTGAAAGATGCATCTGCATCAGCCATCTACGGTGTTCGTGCCGCCAACGGCGTTGTAATCATTACTACCAAACGTGGTGCACGCAATCAGGATGCCAAAGTAACCTACAATGGCTACGTAGGTATCCAGAAAGCAACCAACCTGCTGGAAATGTGTAACTCCCACGAATATGCCACCATGTTGATGGAAGCGGACGCTGCTTCTTACGGGCACATCTTCGAAAAGTCTATCGAGACCTTCGGAGGTGACCTCAATGCCCTGAAGTTCAATGCAGACACCAATTGGTATGACGAGCTATTACGTACAGCCATGATGACCAACCACAGCCTCAATGTATCCGGCGGTACGGAAAAGGCCACTTATTCTGCCGGTATGAGCTACTTGTCACAAGACGGTATCATGGATGTTGACAACTACTACCGCCGTCTCAACTTCCGCGCTGCATTGGATTTCGATGCACGCAGCTGGTTGAAGCTCGGATTCAACGGTGTATTCAGCAGCTCACAGCAGCAACTGCCCAAGAATGCAGCTTGGCAACAGGCATTCAACACTCCGTCCATCATCCCCGTGTTCGACAATACCCGCGATGACACCATCTTCCCCGACAAGTATGCGTCACCCGAACAGGTGGGTCTGGGTTCCAACTTCAAGAACCCCGTTGCCACAGCCAACTATTACGACAACCGTAATGATGTCTATCAGGTGTTGAGCAACTTCTACGCACAGCTCAACCTCCTCCCCAACAAGCTGAATGTACGTACGAGCTACAGCTACGACTATCGTGCTATCCGTGGTACAGACTTCACACCGACCTATTACATCGGCACTCACCAGCAACAGGCCACTACCAGCCTGACCAAAAAGAATACCGACTATAACAAATGGGTATGGGACAACGTGGCCACTTATACCGACAAGTGGGGGCAGCACTCCTTCACCGGCATGCTGGGTGTATCCATGCGTCAGGAACAGATGAAGTCACTGGAAGGTACAGCTACCAATGTTCCCGAAGGTGAGGATGTCTGGAAATATATATCCTTGGGTAACAAGGAAGGCGCTACCGTAAAAGATGACGGCTGGAAATACCGCGGTCTCTCCTACTTCACACGTTTGAACTATAACTACGCTGACAAGTACATGTTAATGTTCACTTTCCGTGCCGACGGCTCTTCCAAATACAACGACAAATGGGGTTACTTCCCCTCTGTCGGTGCCGCATGGGTCATCTCTCAAGAACCGTTCATGAAGAATCAAAATATATTCGACTACATGAAACTCCGCGCAAGCTGGGGTAAGCTGGGTAACGACAAGATTGCCGCAAGTGCAGGCTTCGCAAGTATCCAGAACACACAAGCCGTATTGGGAACTGCTCTTGACGGTTTCATCAACTCCACCAACTTCAGCTGGCTGGGTTGGGAAGTCGTAAACGAAACCAACGTAGGTGTCAACTTCTCTACCTTAAACAGCCGTTTGAGTGCCGACATCGACTGGTATTACCGTCTGACTGACAATGCGGTTATCTCTCCGAAACTACCCATGCAAAATGAAACCCTCGCAGGCAACAACGGACAGATTCTGAATAGCGGTATCGACTTCTCACTGAACTGGAACGACAAAATCGGTAAGGATTTCACCTACAACGTAGGCGTCAACCTCTCTTATCTGCACAATGAGGTAAAGAGCCTGAAAGACAACATGACCATCATCAAGGGTGGCAAGACCGTAAACATGGTAGGCGAGAAAATGAACTCTTATTATGGTTTCAAAGTTATCGGTATCTACCAGACTCCGGAAGAATGTGCCGCCGACCCGATTGCTGTAGCCAATGGCCTCGAACCAGGTGATTTCAAATACCAGGATGTAAATGGAGACCACGTCATCGACGGAAGCGACAAGCAGGTACTAGGTTCTTATATCCCCGATTTCACTTACGGATTCAACCTCGGATTCGCTTATAAGAATTTCGACTTTAACCTGACTACTTACGGACAAGCCGGTGGAGAATTGTGGAACAGAAAACGTGCTTTGCGCTATGCACAATCCGACTACAACTTCGACAAAGCCCAGTACGAAAACCGCTGGACCGGACCGGGTTCCACCAATGAACATCCGTCTGCCAAAGCATTGCTCAAGACTTGGAATACCTCGGACAGCAACAATGCCTCTTATTTTGTAGAAAGCTCCAACTACTTCCGTATCCAAAACATCACGTTGGGCTACTCATTCAAGAATGTTAAGGTTGGCAGCTACGTAATGCCGGGCATCCGCCTCTCTCTGACAGCTGACCGTCCGTTCACAACATTCAAGGCAAACAGCTTCACACCTGAATTGTCGGATGCCGAAGGTTGGGATACAGAAGTATACCCTTTGACTTCGACTTATACTTTCGGAGTGCAGATTGATTTCTAAACTATCCAAAACACTAAAAACATATAACAATGAAATTCATAAAGAAAACATTAGCATATATCCTCCCGGCAATGATGCTGCTGGGTAGTACGACTGCTTGTTCCGATTTCATCAACATCGATCCGGAAAACAAGGTACCGGAACAAAGCGTGGACTTCACCAATACGGGCAACATGTATCAACCCGTTGTCGGCGTGTATTCCAAAGTGCGCACATCAGCCATGCACTGGGCCAATGCACTGATCATGTTCACTCGTGACGGTGACGTATGGTCAGGGCGTACAGATGACCAGGGAGCAGCCGTAGATTTCGGCCGCCACTTCAATTATACGAACTCTTTCTGGGCGCTCAATAATGTTTGGGTCACTTTCTACGAAATTATCCGTACAGCCAACTCAGCCCTGGAGTCCCTTAACGGTTATGCCCAATACCTGACCCCCGGAAGCAACGACTACACTTCGTATGAGACCTATTGCGGAGAAGTACGCACCATTCGTGCATGGGCTTACTATCAGTTGGTTACCAACTTCGGACCTATTGTAATCTACAGAGACAACTACCAGACTGATTTCCGTCGTTCCAATGTAAATTCAGTATATGACTATATGCTGGAGGAGGATTTGAATTACGCAATGGAGAAACTACCCCGTATGCGTCCCAACCAGATGGAGCATAAAGGCGCAGTGACAGCCTTTACCGCCGAAATGCTGGCTGCCAAGATTTACCTCTTGAAGGGAGACTATGCACAAGTTGAAACCTTGACGGACGACATCATCAATAACGGCAACTTCTCTCTATATCCCGACTTCTATAATCTGTTCAAGATTCCAGGAAAGTTGTGTGACGAGTCCTTATTCGAGTGCCAAGTGACCGACTATGGCAACGGCTCAGGAGACTATCTGGGCGTTGACAATTGGTTCCCGTTCCAAGGAACTACCATAACAAGCCCCAACAGTGCCGAACCGAGCTTAGGCGGATGGAACTTCATCGGCTATGAACCAGAGTTCGTGGCATGGGCCGATGCACGCGGCGAAACCGTACGTGCCGAAACCTCCTTCCTGAGAGCCGGACAGAAAACCCGTGAAGGCTGGACAGTCGGTGCAACATCCGGCACCATGACTGACTGCTGGAATGGAAAGGCGTATCTTCCCTACAATCAGATGACCTTACCGCGTACTGACTACGGTGCCAACAACAACGTGCGCATCTTCCGTTATGCAGAAGTGTTACTGATGAACTCCGAAGCCAAGATTCGCCAAGGAAAAGACGGTGACAACGGCTATAATCTGGTTCGTGCACGCGCTGAAATGCCTACCAAAAGCGGTGTCACATTGGATGACGTATTGGATGAACGCCGTATGGAACTTTGCAATGAATGGTGCAACCGTTATGTCGACCTGGTTCGTACCGGAAAGGCAGCTGCAGAACTCGGACCGAAAGGTTGGACTGAAGCCAAGACGTACTGGCCTCTTCCATCCAATCAGCTTGATGATCTTCCCGATCTGAAGCTCGACCCGATTGACTAATTCAAAGCAATCTTTATTCCAAATCCATACCATGATAAGAAAAATCTTAATCAGCTGTGGAATAGCCTTTGCCGCTCTGACGGCAAAGGCAACCACGGATGATTCCATTAAAGTTGTGAAAGGGCAGGTTAGCGACTACTACATTACTGTGACCCAAGACCGTATTGTAAAAGGACACGTATTGGACAGTAACCGACAACCGCTTGAAGGTGCTACAGTCATGTTCTTTGCAAGTCCCATGCACAATACCACTGCCCACGACGGCAGCTTTGCCATCAAAGGAGCGAAGAATGACGTACATCTGTATGTCTACTATCCCGGAAAAAAGATAGTGAACAGAATCCTGGCACTGGATGAAACCCATATTGAGGTGATAATGGAAAATGAGGTACACCAGGCTACCACAATCCGCCGTCCGGCTCAAGCGACCCGATGGTATGACCCGCATGCGCCTCTGTCGCGAACCTTCTGCAATCCGATGAACATCAGTTACAATTTCGAGCCTTTCAACAACAATGTGCGCCCCAATGGTTCGTTCCGTTCCTCCGCCGATCCAATGGCGGTAGAATACAAGGGAGAATACTTTCTGT
>ENA-OPSN01000960-OPSN01000960.1-human-gut-metagenome-genome-assembly--contig:-NODE-960-length-13640-cov-2.943688_pt1 | contig 13640 bp, 6 predicted proteins | sample MGYA00241808_ERZ501907 | MGnify/ENA primary metagenome ERZ501907 (study PRJEB25962, sample SAMEA2042218) | human gut metagenome | biome: human gut; feature: human-associated habitat; material: faeces...
GACATAGCGGCCATCGCTGCGCTTGATACAGCTAAAACACTCTTTTTCTCCCACAATGATCCGGAGATGGTGAAGTGGTTGATTAATTATGGTAAATAGTGGTAAGTAGTAAATCCCAATAAAGACTACAAATGGGAATTTAGCTCATTCCTACACCGTTATGAATATATTTTTAGACGCGGATGACACGGATTACGCGGATTTTAATAGGCTGCGCAATAAAAGAATCGCGTTATTCGCGTCATCCGCGTCTAAAAAATATACCACAATAATTTATTTCTATTCTTCTGCAAATAAATTAGCATTTACTTGTCATTTTCACATACTCAATGACCATCAAAATAATTTGAGTCATTTTTCCAGCGGAGTAAAATGCAATGCGGCTCCGCCACTCACTTTTAGCTTCAAAACAAGCTTATCTCCGGCTTTTATCTTCTTATGAGTACTACGTACTTTCGTTCGTGTATTCAGCTTGTCATCATCTTCGTACAGGTGAAGCATATACTTCTTACCCGGTTCCAGAAAATCCGTAGTCAATGTAATTGTGCGGGCTTCCGTATTCGTCATTGCTCCTACAAACCAGTCATTCCCCGAACGACGTGCCTGAACGATATATTCACCAATCTCTCCATCTAACGCGCGGCTGTCATCCCATACACTCGGAATTGCTTTCCAAAATTCCAGTTCTTCTTCTCCCTGGTAGAATTCCGGTCTGTCATACCAAAACATAAATTGCAAAGGACTGTAATACACAGCTGCCATCGCCAACTGATGTGCTTTCGTATTCTTCACCCGGTTATTGAAATAGCAAAGCGTATAGTCTCCTGCACCTGCCAGATAGCGGGTAAAAGGAAGAGTCATATTGTGTGTAGCATCCGGCATTTCTTCATTTCCACGAATACCTTCCTGCGTCATCAGGTTAGGATAAGTACGGCTGAAACCTGTCGGACGATATTCATCATGAATATCCACCATCAGACCGTATTCTCCACATTTACGGACTGCATCATGTAGCCAGGTACTCCAACGCTGATTACCTATCTGTACAAAACCGAACTTGACACCTTTCAGCCCCCATTTCTTATACAATGGCAATAAAGTATCCAACTGCTGCACTAATGCGCGCTGATTGACATACACCATAAGTCCGATTCCTTTCGATTCGGCATATTTACACAAAGCGGGTATATCAAGGTCTTTATCCGGAGAAACAGTAGTAGCGTCCGAACTCATCTTCATTTCCGGTCCATACCAACCTGCATCCATATGCACATACTGAATACCGCGCTCTGCCGCAAAGTCAATAGCCGCTTTCACCCTTTCTTGCTTCAAGTCGCCCGAACGGAATACTTTTCCCGGTTTAATCCAAGAAGTATCAGCCAGTTTGCAAGCCGGATTCAGATTCAAGACAATATCATTGTTGTTAATCAAATCGACCGGACGTTCGCCAACCATGATTACACGCCACGGAGTACTATAAGGAGAAATTATATCGACACTGCTATACAGGCTTGTCTCCAAAGTGGAAGGTTTGTCTGCCGACAAACGGAATTTGCCACGGGCATAATCCACCATTTCCGCTTCCAACAGGGCAACTGATAACCCGTCGGGCAGTTTCAACGTCAAAGGACGTTCACTTTCTTCTTTTCCCCAACCTTCCAGCGGACGAAGTGCATAAGGCCCTTGTGCCCAACGCTCATAATAAGCCATTGTTCCTTGAGGCATTGTGAAACTGGTTTGCTCGCCTATGATATGCAGGAAAAGCCCATTTGTTGTTTCCGGGAAATGATAGCGGAAAGCGACTCCTTCATTATAGGCACGCACTATGATATTCATAAAGTAATTCTTACGTTTATCATAGCCACCTTCCTGTGCTCCGTCTCCTTCGCCTTTCTTGAATTTCAGGGTCATCTCATTATAACAGTCACGAATCTCGGCACGTTCTCCATATACAGGTTTCCATGTTTCATCCGCTTTCCGTCGCTCTGTTCCCGTCAACTTCAGATTCTCACACCAGAAATGACAAGTGTCATTCGGAACACCCAGTGCCGACTCGAACAACTGATTTTCAATCAGGACACCCAATTTACTTTCTTCAATTACCGGACGGTTCTTGTAAGTCAAGGTATAATACATTTGTGCATTATCCTCTCCCACCGCACGCTGATAGAAGGTAAAACGATATGCTCCGTCGGGAGATGTCAGTTCCTGGCGGGTTTCTGTCATTACATCCTGCGCTTTCAACAATGCCGGTACCACCAGCAATAAAAGCAAAATTCTTTTCTTCATTCTATTTACGTTCATGTTTATTCTTCTTTCCTATTAGATACGAACGAGAAGGAAATTATACTCAACACCAAATATACGATAAAAAATAAAATATAATTTTTAGTTCCACTGTTTAATAGTATCTTTACTATCTTCGAAAATGAGAATCCGGGGTTACCCATGCGTGTAGACCACGGACGTATGCTGGCTCTAGCACAGGTGGAAGGAATGATGGCTGTAATAGATGATGAGAACGCACGTCAGATGAAGTTTTAGCCAGTAATAGCAGGTACAACGCAGCCGATAAGCACTAGCATATCTTATGAAAAGCCATAAGTCCTATAACAACAACCATATAGATTACTTATGTTTATCTCCTTTGTTCTTTAATAGCTAACTATTGCCAGCCTGTCCGTTAACCCGTGTTAGCTGATAAGCTTACCAAGGTTAACAGACAAGCTAACAAAGGTAAGCCTACATATTTCCTTATTGCTTTATGCATTAATCCCGTATGCTTTTAGTAACAAATGTATAGGAATAACACAATGGATGACAGTGAAGGAGCGAGGGTAAAAACGTCATAAACTTTTTTTCGTATCACTTTATATGCATCTTATCCACAAACTCTCTCTTGTTTATATTCAGCTCATCCGGTGAAGTCACCCGCTTGCCATTCAATACGATATTTTCAAACAAGATATCCTCCACTTTTCTATCTTTATCGTAGCCTTCAAACAAAGAAGGATTAACAAACTTTCCCGTGCAGGAAATATTACGAAAGACGATGTTCCTGACACCTCTGCCGGGTCCCGTGTTATATTTTCGGTTATACATCACCCGAAGATGAAATAGCTGCCCTTCCTGAATATGTTCCACACGAATATCCTCAAAAGTTATATTCTGCGCAAGATTATGGTCGCCCACATTGATAGCCATACAACCTTGATAATCACGGTCATCTTCATCATGTTCCAAAATATCAATATTCCGAAAAATCAAATTTTCAATGGTCTCACCTGTCAAGGATTCCGGATCACCATGACCACCTACATTGATAGGATGAGCAATATCCGCCCAAAGGATTGAATTCTGTAAAGTCACGTTACGACTTCCTCCGTAATAGTTCCAGCGATGGGCATAGATGGCAATACAATCATCACTGTTCCGCATAAAAACATTGTCTATTAATACGTCACTGCAACACATCAGATCTATGCCATCACTCCATCCTTTACAACTAAAAGACTTTAAATTATTGATGGTCAACCCTGTAGACTCACCACCAAATACTGTATAGTGATCTGGATTTATAACTGTAATACCGTCAATCCATATATTTTTAGAATGAGTAACTTCTATTCCACGGATCGGATGGTCGAGAATACCACGCCCGACAATGCGTACATTTTCAGCTTTGTCAATCAATAATTTAGCTTTTACAACAGCTCCGGGAGCTAAATAAACAGTAGTATTGGAAGGAATCTGTATCTGTGTGTTCGGCAAATCTTTCGGACGATGGACACCCGGTCCGAAATACATTACTTTGTCACTGCTTTCAGTATAAGTTTCTGTTTCCAAAGGATTAGCAAACAAATGAAGATTATGCAAACGATCACCGTTAAACTCAATCGACAGGCATTGAGGTCTAGTGAGTGTAAAAAAGATAGCATTGTGGTTTACCGTATGTTGTATACCTATTGCTAACGGACGGATTTTCACATCCTGAATGGTGCCATTGTTCTTTTTCACCATCACTTCTACGGGACTGCCTATATCAAACTGTACCATTGAAGCAGATTGTACCCGATCCATATCTACTTGGACTTCATATTCGAATACATCTTTCCATTCACCGCCTGCTTCACGTACTTTGACTGTATAATCATCATTATGTGGCATACCAGTGTTCAATCCTTCCGGATAGGTTACTAATTGGGCATTCCCGAATGTCGAAAATGCAATAGCTATTGCTAACAAACATTTTCTTTTACCTGATAAAACTCCTACTATATTCATATCACTAAACTATGTTATATTTTAATTATTCTGTTTATTGAAGTTCTTTCTAAAACTATACTTTCTATTCCACCCAGGTTGGCAAACTGGTAACAGAAACTATAGAAAAAATAACCAATGCAAAAAATCTCCTTTATTGTCTATTACGAACAATAAAGGAGATTTACCTAGAACATTCCAGTTTTTTCTGTCTTCTTATTTTTTACTTTTTACATACGGTTCTGCATATTGAGTCGGCAGTGCTCTCGATATGTCTTTGAAACATTTAGTAAAACTAGTATACAATACACCTTCCTATTCTTTATTATAGCTTTATTCGAACGGAACTGCCAAGTACTAGAATATGAATTGAAAACGTCCCTGTACTACACTAAAGTTTGTGCTTTCGATCTCTTTGATATGCGAGCCGGGGATGAAGTAGCTATAATTCAATTTGACAGCAATGTGTTTATTGATATAGTAATTCAATCCGAAGGAGAGGTCTTTCTGTGTTCCGCCTTTTATTCCGGCATCATTCAGAGAGAGATAATTGAAACGGGCACATAGTTCAAGTGCTTTTCCTTCCGGTCTTCCGGGACAGGCTACTTCTTCGTCATACAGATAATTCTGTCCCAACAATAGCCAGGAACATTGCAGATAAGCTCCTTGTGCCGTATAGTTCTCAAAACCCTTTTCCCGTTTTACATGGGCGCGGATGTATTCACCCTGAAGAAAGAATTTATGATAGTAAATTAGCAGTTCGGTTCCTATTTTAAATTGGGATGCTGCATGATCTACATCTGCTTGTATTAATGTACGATTATCAATCGTGCTCACGCCCAGAGATTTATAAGTAAACGTATTCCTGTTCTCATCTTCGGGAAGCGTGCCGTCCGGTGTACGATGGATAGCTGCTAATCCTATATGTATCAGTTTCGCTTGCTCATAAAGTGGACGGTAAACCAAACGTCCGTCAATGGCATATCCTTGCGATGCGTTTTTCAGGTTGCTCAAATCATTATCGGTAAAGAATCCGCCACACAGATAGTAATATTGGGTACGATAGGAATAGGCTACTCCCATACGTCGGCTATTTGTCAATGCCAGCACAGCTCCCGGAGATTGGTTGAAGCGAAGATCAAATGTACTACAAATCATATCGAGACTGAATGGCTCATAGAATTGTCCTATCTGAATGGAACTATTCTTATAGGAATAGGTGGCAAAAGCATCTTTGATGGCTACTTTGTTTCCGGCATATCCCATTTCCAGTTTCATTCCCCAGTTCTGATAGGTAGCTTTTACACCGATGCGAAGGTCATTAAATTCCGTGCCGTTGCCAAAGTTATTCGGATTCTTCAGATACACTCCTCCATCCATTAATAGACGCCCGGTGATTTTATATTGTATGCCATCGGGCAGATTCTGTGCCGTTATCCGGAAAGTTGTTAGTATTAGAGATAGAAGGAAGGAGAATTTCAAATATAGTCCTATTATTTTCATCGTCCACCTTTTATCAAATTTGTGAAAAAGTAGTTGGCTCCATACCTTCTCCCGTAAATTTTATCCCGTTGCTCATTTCGGCTTCTTTCGCTTTCTTCAGTTGTTTCTCTTTTTTATAGCGCTGTATCAGGTAAATCATGGAGCAGGTGAAAGCAACCGTACAGATCAGTCCTACGTAACCGGATAATATATTATAAAATTCCAACCAGTTTATGTCTGCATGGGCAAATTCTTTGAACATCAAGACAAGTACAGTTCCCGTATATCCGATAAAATCAATGGTCACAATGAAGAAACCGACATTTCCTTTTATCTTGAAACAAGCAATGAAGCGGTCGAAAAAAATGCTTTGAAAACAGAGGTAGGCAATATACAGACAGAGACTTTGGACAAACAGCCAGGTGATTGCATCCAATTGCAGAGAATCATAATTGAAAGATATAAAACTCATGGTGGCTGTCCCAAGTACGACCAATCCCAGCAGGGCAACCAAAACTTTTATGTTACTTTTCACAAAGACCATCGCTCCGAATAACGCCAGAATTATTAATGTAACGACTGTATCTACCTGCGCAAACATCCATGAGGACTGTCCGTTCATATCAATAATCTTCACCAGGAAATCTTCCTTAATATCTCTAAGCACTACCAACATTAGGTTAGCTACAAACAATAATACAAGAAATGGCATAAAGTCGATGAACAGTTCTTTCCGTTGCTTGCCATTCAGAGTTACACGACTACTTTTTTGTTCTATATCTTGTGCCGTAGGTTGTGGCAAACGGGTTAAGCTATATCCCAAAAGAGCCAATAAAGGAAGTGCAAAAGCACCGATAAGTGCCGGCATCCAAAATTCGCTGACGTTCAATGTATTCATAACGAACAATCCGATGGATTTTGCCGTTCCCGAACTGATAACAATACTGATTCCTAAAAGACTGGCCAAAACATCCGTAGTGCGGCGACCTTCGATAAAACTGAAAATAACTCCCCACATACAGCCCAATGACAATCCATTGAAGAACATGGCAAACATATTATAAGGAGTGGGAAGTGCTCCGAACGCAACCAATGACAATTCCGCTACGGCAATGGAAACGAGTATAAACTTCAGGCGATTCTCTCTCTTCAATTCGGAAATCAACTTGATACCTATAAACTTGGCTATCAGATAACCTGCTATCTGAATGATAGTAACCAGTACTTTATAATCAAAGCCGAATGCTTCTATCCCGTCAAAAGTAGCAGCTGTGAAAGGTTTGCGCAATGTATAAACCAGTGAGTAAGAAAGAAGGGCTGCTCCACCTGCCCATAGAATAAAGAGGAAATCGGCTAATCTTCTGTTTGAACTTAGTTTCGATATTGCTTCAGTAATCGTTTTCATACGTTTTCGTTTTAATTTCTGGAGCAAAAGTAGAGGAGAATAGCAAGGGAGAAAATGAATTCTAAAGATTCATTTTATTCATTATCAGGTAGAAATGGAAGTAATATTAATGTAACGTTTATGTAACCGTAATTTCTTGGAAATGGAATACAAAAAGGGTTGCACAATCACTAATCCGGTATTGCGCAACCCTTTTTATTCGATTTCTTATTTTTCTTCTTATTGGAAAGTAGGCATCTTGAATCTGTACAATAATCCACCTACCATGGAAGCTACGCGGTCAGGTCTTCCCTGTTCGGAGCCATCGTATGTATCGGTACGGATACCGACTTTAGGTTCGGCATACAGATACAAAGAAGAAGCCACTTTCAGCTTTACCTGCACACCAGCATCCAGTCCCGGCACTGCTCGGAACTTACCGTAACGGCGTACCAGTCCGGCAGTAACTCCCACAAAAGGAACAACATCTATCACATGATTGGGGCTGTATCCTTTTGCCAATGTGGCCAGACTTATCATATAATCCATACCCAAACCAGCATAATGGAGATTCATCTTTGACGACGTTTTGGCCTTGTACATAATTGTTCCATTTGCCCGCCATGCAGATAACGGAGTGTACCATTTACCAATGCTTCCCTTTGCTTCTACACCTGCATTCTTCACCAAGTCTTTGTTGGCTACAAGCAAGCTACCCAATCCAAGTGCACCGGAAATGAAGTAACGCTTGTCATCCAGACCAAACACGCTACGATTGGCTGTTTTTGAATAAGGAACAAAACGATAGTGAAAACCTGCATTGACTCCTACCATCACGTCTTTCTGCATAAAGCCCAGATTACCTTCAATAAATTTATCTCCATAAAAGCGAATCTGCGGTTCAATGTACAAACCGAGAAAATCATTCACATGCCATAATCCCTGTATGCCTGCATTAACACCCGGTTGGAATTTATGGTCTGATTGGGAAGTATAAGCAAGGTTGATACCTACCGAACCTATTAAATCAAAGATACGATCGGGATTATATCCACTCATGGTAGACGTTATGTTCCACAAGTAATCAAGACCACCACTGACGCTGGCATGTCTAAGTTTGCCCGCTTTAACACTTCCCGGAACTACATAGTTCGTAAAGAATCCACCCGTACCCACCAGGCGCAAACCGGAATAAGGGCTCAACCACTTACCTATAGAAACAGAAGCCTGCGGACCTAAAGAACCAAGGTTTTCAAGGTTCGTCTTATTCAAGAACATTTGCACACCAATTCCCGAAGTCATAAACAGATTGTCTGCGATGTGATTGCTTGAGAATCCGTTCTTCGGACGTGCCGCACGGTCAATCGTATGATAAGTCAAGCCAAAATTCAACTCTCTGAGCTGATCTGTATTGCGACCTACTCCGCGACCTCCTGCATATCTCTTACTATACACATTGAGGCGAGGTTCTATAAATAAATCCACAGAACGGTTAATACGGAAACTTCCCTGCACACCGACTCCTATTCCCGGAGCATACTTGGCGGTTTTATCCACTCCTTTCGTACCTGCCAGATTAACTCCGGCAATACCGATCAGACTAAATATTCTGTCTTCATCATATCCCCAAAGAACATTATTGATATTCAACAGATAGTCAGCATGCAGATCGACATGTTTAAAGTAACCGCTTGCGCTGCCCGAAGGGGTATCCGAAATCCCAACTGTCCCGGACAAACGCAGACCGGAAGAAGGACTGAACCATTTACCGATTCCGGCAGAGAACTGGGGACCTAATCCTTTAATCGTATTCTTGATTCCCGGAACTTTCAGTGTACTGATACCACCGGATAAAGAGATAAACATATGATTCAGGAAGGAGCTATTATCGAAACCATCGAAATGTATCTTAGTTCCCATTGGAGCACCAGGCATATAGGTCAGACCTACCAGAACCGAACCAGCCATTTTATAGTTTCTCCAACTTTCCGTATACGCAAAACCGTCATTATACCATCCGATCCGTGGCTCTACAAACAAATCCAATGTAGAAGAAAGACGTACATTTCCCTGTAAACCGAGATGAGCGCCGTAATAAAGCTGACCGCCGCCTTTCAAATCCGGATACTTTTCGGAACGATCGCTATTGTCACCCACCTTAGAATAACCGGCTTCTATACCTGCAATCCCTACTAACTCAAAACAACGGTTTGCATTGTATCCGTATGCCAGGGAGGACATATTCAACAAATAGTCCAAGCTGCCGCCACCCATTTTTATTTTAGAATCGTAGATACTCGACGGCAGATAACCTAAATTCACCCCTATCCGAAGTCCATGGACCGGAGTAATCCACTTTCCCATAAAGAGATGGGCGGTCATTCCCATTCCATCCTGACTATCTCCACTTGTTAACAAGCTGTATGGCCCTATTCCGGCAGAGAAAAAGAGATGTTCATTGAATCTATTACTCTCGAACTTTTCATTTGCAGGGCGTTTCTGTAACATATATTGCAATGCACCATAATCCTGTGCCCGTAAGGTAACAGCAAGCATCAGGAAGATTGCCACTGCTACATATTTATTGTTGATTCTGAAGATATTCATCGTTTACTCTTGTTGTATATATCATTATTTAATTTTCTGCTCTTCCGGCAGCAAGTCAATAATATCACCGTCCACCTTCGCTACTTCCAATAAGGAAGGATCAAGTTCAAGGGCCTTCTCAATGCTCATAATCGCATCACCTATTTTCTCCAGGCGGTTGGCGGCAATCGCTTTTATATAATATTCGCGGGCGGTCTCTACATCTATGGTAGAAATTTTATCCCATGCTTCCTGATTCTTCTTCATTGCGAGCAGCATCACCACCTCATTGAAAGGGCTGGTAGCCGCCACCTTTTCGAAAGCATCATTATAATAACCGGCCAATGCCTGAACAATGGCCTGCAAATCTTCAGAAACCGCTTCTTCGGGAACCAAGGTCAAGACTGAATCTGCTTTTGTATATTTCCCTTCATGCAGCAAGGCAATAGCCTGATTGGACAATAACTCCGCCGGTGCCGATTTACTGACAAACGGTTCGAGAATACGTGAATCCGGAGTATCTTTCTGTATCGTTGCCACTGCCAGTTCATTGGCTGCATACGTAAAGTTACCATAAAGTTCAAGAGCCTCCCTACAATACTTTTCCCTCTCGTCGGGAGTTTTTGCCGTCGTAATCATACGGTAATATTCGAAACGGGTAAGTTCCTTCGGATTCTTTCTGTAAAGTTCTCCAATCTCGTAGTCCGTTAAAGAACGGAAAATTGAATAACCATAGGTATATTGCACCTTTCTCAATTTAGGCAAATAAGTAGCCGCAAATTCCTTGTAGAAAGGTTTCGATTTCAAGACCCCATTCAATCGGTGAGGAGTAGCTGCGTATTGTTTGATTAAATCCTCTACTTCTTTAGCCAGTTCCGGCTTGGAGTTTTTTTTCAGCAATTCTGCTACCTCCTTCCAGGAGGCAACCGATGCATCCGATTTCACCTCCAACAGTTTACGTGTTTCCGGGTCCAGTTGTGCCAGTATACGTCCCAAGGCTTTATCCGTACGCAATTTTGCCAGACGAAGATTCGTCTCGTAAGAACCGTCCGGCGAAGCCACCCCCGTAATATGAAAACTCTTCAAAGAGGCATCCGGGTTCGTCTCAATACCACGCAATTCCTGATTCAATCGGTTCAGTTCCACCTGATTTTGTGGATTCTTATCATCCAGGTCGGCTTTACCTACCAGGAAGGTTAAGTTTACCTCACCTTTCGTATCCCGCAACTGCATCACGGGTTTCGGAAGGTATTTCTCGTCCGTCAGGCTGAAAGCGGAGAATTTATACTCCAAGAAGCGAAGCGGGTTGACCGTTCCGCGTGCAATGGAGAAAGAGTCACGATAAATGATATTCCTGTAATTCTCCATTGCCAAATGCACATCAGCACGGTAGTCATGTTGCAGATATTCTATATAGATAGAATCATGGTAAGCAATAATATCCCCCTTGCGTGAAGAAGTCGTTTTCACACGGATGTAATCATGTAAAGGGTCTTTATCTATATCATAATCGTACATTCGATTTTGCGTTGTATTATAAGTATCCCCGTCGAATACAACAGGACGCATCAACAGACGCTTTTTCAGTGTCACATCATAAATGGAAGGCTGCAATACCAAGCGACGATGCGAGTTAAACATCTCCTTAGGCACTGGGACACGGGTTTTCAGATGGAAATAATTACCCTTGATTTCGATGTCCGTAGGTTCCGGAATCACTTTGTCCTTCACTTTGGAAGTAATCGTTACTTCGTCCAGTTCGATGACGGCATCTTTCAATACTACATTCAAAATCTGCTTTCCTGCCACCTTCACTGTTTTGTCTTCATAACCGACACATGTAAACTTCAACGAGCCGTTTTTCTCAACCAAGACACTGTAACGACCATCCTCGTCGGACATTTCTATACGTTCGTCATTGACCGGATTCAGCACATTCACATTCGGAACACTTTTTCCCTGCGGGTTTGTGATATGCCCCTGCACGCGGATCCGTTGGGCGGATACATTCATACCGACGAACATCATCGCCACGAGAAGTATACCTGTTAATCTATCACGTTTCAAATTGATTTTCATTCTCTTTTCTGACTAGCTAATGTTCGTTATCGAATAATATACACAAAGGATACCCCCAGTTTAACAGGTGCAATGGTGGTCTTACTATCGTTGACCGCATCCGGTTTCGGAATACCCTTATCATACTTGAACTGACGGTAACGCAACACACCCACTCCGGCAGTTGCTTCGATGTTCCAATGATCGCCCAGCACCCATGCGTATCCATAGGTCAAACCGGCGGCGTATGCATCGCCTTTGTGATGCACATCTTTTACCATCATATTAAAATTATTCACGAAAGCGGTGATTCCAAGAAAATGGCTCACCATCGGACGATTTAGCCAGTAACGAACTTCAGGCTGAAAATGCGTGAAAGTCGTTTTAAAGTTGTCTGTACTGATTGGGTTCGCAGCAATCCCCATGTTTAAGGAGACATGACTACCCAATACAAATTCTGCTTCTACATTCGGACTGGCGGTCAGCCAACCCAATGCATTTGTCTTCACATCCACCCGTTGTGCGTGCACATGTACACCACAACATAATAACAGAAATGATAACGCAACTATTACCCTGCGACCATTTCTCATCACATATACCATCATTTATTTCCCACTAAATATTTCCCACTAAATATTTACCCACAAAAAAAGGGCTTACTGTCCATTTTATATACTACTTGGACAGAAAGCCACAAAATTAGAAAAAATATAGTATTAAAAACGTTTAAACACGCTTTTTTTGTTTTTTATTGCAACAATTTCCATCTTAGGCCATAATATACCATACTACGGATAAGATATACAATTTTTCTTTATTACCAATGAAACATCAGATACGCAACAACATAGGCTCCGACGCAGCATCGGGTTTTATCTTCTTATCGCCGATAACAACCGTACAGGGAGCAGAAGAAATAATATACCATTTCCCTTCTTTCTTTTCGAGCAATACATTAGCGGCATTGTCGGTCTGAATCATTACCCCGGGTGCAACCAATTGGGTTCCATTCCCTAAAAACAACGTCCGGTTTCCTGCATATTCATTGCTAATAACAGCATAATCCGCTTTCACTTTCATTCCTTGATAAGTAGCGGTTTGTGCAGCATCAGATAGAGAGAAGATATGATCTATACGTCCGTTTTTGCTTTTCACACAGATTCCGGCAAAATCTTCCAAACCTGCTCCTTCTGCATCAAAGTAAGAGACGGACTGAATAGCAGACGGTTCCTTTTTCGTACTCGGTTCATATATCGAGACAAAAGGACGATTCCAAGCTTCTCCATGCTGACGGGCAACAAATGTCAGCGTCGGCTGCTCCTTTATATTATAGGGCATATTCGGTGTACGGCTTAGCCCTTCGGTCATTGGCGCCAAAGCCGTAAAGACTTCACGATCCAGTTCGCCTTTCATCCAAAGATTCATGTATATATCATCGCCGTCCTTATCTTTCATATCTATGGTGAAAGTTGCCTTGACATCCTTATTGGTCGCAGCCACTTTCTTATCATATAAATAGGAATAAGCGTAAAGATGTGCGCCTGCAAAGGCGAGTTCTTCCGTAGGCTGGAGATTCAGGTCGCTGCCATCTGCTGCCGTCAATGTCAAAGTCTGCCCAAGGTTGTGATAGAAGTAATCGTGCATCTTATCGCCTCCTTTCTCTTTCCGGCTGCGGAATACATCGACATAATACCCCGTCTCCGCCCCAGTAGTGACAATACTCATCATACGGGTCTGATCCGCCCTGCTTTCCGGTTCACGAAAATAAAGGTTACTGTAAGTAACGGACGTAAATGCTTTGCCCGGTTCCGCTGATGCCGGGAAACAGGAAAGCAAATCAAAAGAATGGTTACTTTTCATCACC
>ENA-OPSN01000976-OPSN01000976.1-human-gut-metagenome-genome-assembly--contig:-NODE-976-length-13520-cov-2.735165_pt1 | contig 13520 bp, 9 predicted proteins | sample MGYA00241808_ERZ501907 | MGnify/ENA primary metagenome ERZ501907 (study PRJEB25962, sample SAMEA2042218) | human gut metagenome | biome: human gut; feature: human-associated habitat; material: faeces...
CGAGAAAAAAGAACGACGACTGGAATCCGAAATACCTTTCAGCTCGAAAAAATAAGACTTATGTTCCACATCTTCTTCCAGCCAGGACTTCAGGTAACGAAGCTCATCCTCATTTATATCCTGCTGCAGGAAGCGGACTATTAATTCTTCTATGCTATATTTTTCAGACATTCCGATGTTCGTTTATATTATACACGATTATCTCTTCAGATCTACTTACGCAATTTTCAAAAATTTGAAAGAAAAATCAAACAGCTAAGCAAAATACCCCGTAAAATCTTCAATGCCTTATAAAGTTGTACCTCCACCGTACGAGTGGAAATATTAAGCAGTACAGCTATTTCCGAAGTTTTTCGTTCTTCCAGATAGGACATTGTAAAGATTTCACGACACTTATCCGGCAACTTATCCATCTCTTTATAGATAAGCTCCAGGCGCTCGTCTTCCGCAAACAAGGATTGCGGATCGTCATTGTAATATATCTCTTCTATTTTTAATTTGGTCGTGACGGCATTAATATAATCACCTTTTACCTCCTGATGCTTCAGATAATCCAAACAGGCATGCTGAACGGAGCGATACAAATAAGTTTTAATCCCTTCTTTCAAGAACAAAAAAGTCCTCTTTTGCCAAACTTTAAGAAACACATCCTGCACCAAATCCTCTGCAGTAACAGCATTTACATACTTTCCAGCGTAGAAAATCAGCATTGGAGCAATTGATTTATATAACTCCTTGAACTGAATCAACTCTCGATCATCCTCCTTCGGTCTATCCATAACACATGCTAACAAAGAAACGTTTCTACAAGTATAGACGATTTATCCGGGAAAACTACTTACGGAAAAGTTATATTTTTACTTATAAGAGGTTTTTTAACGATTGAAAGAAAAGTTCATTTCGTGTGCTGAACGAATAAAGACCTTTCAATTGGCATCTTATCTCCCTCCCCTTATTGTAATTAATGGTTTATTTAACATTAGGATGACTCAACGATAGAATAAATTCAGACATCGCTTTTTCTTGGACAAAGCGAGTTTTTCTCCATCTATTTTGCCGTTTATCACCACAAAGACAGTCGCCACCACCATGATAAAAGACTTCATCGCCATAAAGACGGTCGTCGTTACCTATGAACCAAGCAGCTCACCGTCTACAAAGACGGTCGTCGTGGTAAATTCCTGCGTACCTCACAGCGAAAAGACGAAAAAATTTTTTCCACAAATGGCCCATGTCTCGACCTTGCCCGCAAATATTCGATTCTCCAGCAGTTAAAGTTTACCACATTGTTGCATTTTATCTGTTTTGACTGACAAAACTGAGTCAATATTCGGACAATATACCAACTTCATAACGTTCGCAGTCAGCTTTAAGTATCGAAATCAAAGCACAAAGCAAAATGAAAACAAACTGAAACTTCAAGTAAAATAGAAAAAGGACACAAAAAGAGGTTATTGTAATTTATCATATGGTAAATTGCACCTGACTAACGAAAACATGCCAACTTTTAAATAAAAACAGAACCCAAATAACACCTTATCCGGATTCCTGCATATTCAAAATCCGGATGATAGTTAATAAAAATCGAGCTATCGTTTATACCAATAGACCTCTCCCCACGTCATTAAGCAACTGGGCTTTTTAACATCCTCCAATTTAATCAATGAAGTCCAATAGGACTCACGATGATCAATCGTATGTCCTAATTCATTTTCATGCCCCGTTATCACGAGTTTTGGATCGAACCCTTCAATCGTATCGGAGAAACGATTCGCCCAACAATTGATCAACAAAACATCCAATGCAGGAATTTTTGTTTTCACATCCAATAACCACGTCAAGTCCTCTTCATTATATTGGTCACCCGTCTGTGCGAAAGTAAAACCTTCAGAAGTCGTCACGACATGGATATTGTTAATCAGTTCACTTTGATGCCCCGGTAATATTTTTACATCTAACTTGCCCCCCTTTGTTTTAAATTCCTTATCGATAATCTGCTCCGAACGGATGTGGGTCACCCATTTATTCCCTACCAAACTATTGTTCGGGGCAATCACTTGTTTTCCCATATCCGTAAACATCCTTACGACAACCGGATCTATATGGTCCGGATGATTATGAGAAAGGAACATAATGTCGCACTGGGCAACAATAGCTTGCATCGTTTCATCCGAAATCAAAGAAGGAGATTCCTTCATCGCTCCCCCACGGTACAAGTCAAAAGCGACAGTGACACTTTTTGTCTTTACTATAAATCCGTCATTATAGAGTTTATACACTTTCATACCCTCTTCCAAAGGTTTCTGCATGTCTTCCAAAAGTCCGCTCAAACGAGATTCCATAAACTGCGAAAGCGTTTTACTACCATCCAAACGCGTATCATGGAATATACCATCCAATAATTGCAATGCTGCTTTACGAGCTAATGCCGGATTACCGGAGGAAGGAGGGTTCTCTTTTAAGAGAGCATCTACTAAATGAAACGTTTTTTCAGTTTGATTCATCAGATACACTTCCTGCTTACCCCAAAAAGGCGCCGTTTTTTCCTGCGCTTGTAACAACATATACAATGGCAAAACAAACAATGACAATAAAAATACACTCTTTCTCATTTAAATAATTATTTAATTTTCGCTCGTGAAATATTACCCTACTTTCGCGTCACATTCAATAAAGCGATATCCGGATGAGTACGCGTTTATCACCTCAACACGAAATGTTTACTAATCTCCTTTGAATTACCCGCATAGAAATCGATAGTCACATGCCGATCAGAAACATTCATTTTATAAGAGCCTGCCGAATTCGAACGGATATAAGTTCTCAGACCTGGCTTATATTCATTCAGCAGTCCACTGTCATCCTCATATTTGGATCCATCCTCTTTTTTATTGGATTTAGCCATTTCGTGAATATTACCGTAATCCCGCGGCTGATCCGACGTACAAGAATAGGTCCCTAATTCCGGTTTAGACCAGACGCTATTGACCGTCATTTGTGTAATGCGGCCACCATCCCCATGCCAATCAGCCAATTCAGTCGTATGAATGTGCCCACAGATACACAAGGCGTTCCGCTGGGCAAATACTTTACGAAAATGTCTACGCGCAGCAGTCTCTTCAGCCGACTTTCCCCCGTGGAAGAACCATCGGCAACTTCCTCCGTCATAGGGCAGAACCGGACCGTGGGTCAATACGAATGTATGTCGGGCTCCTTCACACTCTTTTAGCATCTGATCAATGAGTGTATCATCCGGATCATTGAAATCCAGTACAATATATGCATCATCGCCGATCGTGAAAAAAAAGTTCGTATGCGTAATGGACTTTCCCAATTCCTCAGACATCCGTTCCGGCATATAAGTATGATAAGCCTCTTTTGCGTTCGTTCCACGGATATCATGATTACCCGTCACAGTCACAAAAGGCAAACCATGAAGTTCTGACTTAAAGCGGTTCATCACGTCATCTAACATTTTTTTGTGAACCTTCGGATTACCGCAATCTCCTTGAATCAAGTCGCCCAATTGAAATACCATTTTGGTGTCAGTGCCAATCAGTTGGGCAGCCCGTTTAAGTAACAAAGGACAACGCTCTCGCCACATTTCCCCATTACGGGCAAATTCAGCACGCTGTACCCGATTCAACCATTCTACCGGTTCATTATAGTCTGCATGATACACACTGGCCGGTTCCGTATCAAAGTGTGTATCGCCTAACAATACGATCGAATATTTTTTCTCCAGGTTCGATTCAGATAAAGAAGACAATCGGTTTCCGAATGCCAAACCGGCAAGCGATGTTGCACTAATTGTTAGAAAAGCTCTTCGTCTCATGATATGGTTCTTTTATATGATGTAAAATATAATCTTGATTTAAGATAAGAGGTATAAAAACCTTTCATTTTATACCCCTTATTTTCGTTATTCACATTTTGCAGACTAATCCTGCCAGCCTGGATTCTGCGTAAGATTTGAATTCATCTCCCTTTCCTTTGCAGGGATCGGCCAAATCTTTATCTGTTCACCAACGCTAAGATGCTTGTAAGTAGTCTCTCCCCAAATCTGCATCAAACCATTCGTATTAAGTTCTCCTACCTGTCCGGAAGAATGATCTTTAAACTTCCTGTCATACCATGTACCCCAACGAAGCTCGTTAAAGAACATAGAATCCTCACCGCCAAGTTCAACATAAAACTCTTTCCGAATGCGTTGTCGCATATCCTCCTGCCCGCTCACAATAGTCGCAGGATAAGCCTGATCATTAAGAAGAACATGCCCTACACGCTGTCTTATCCTATTTACAAAAGCAACAGCCTCACTTGTCCTGCCCAGCTCATTCAAGCACTCAGCCCGCCTAAGAAGAATTTCAGCATAACGGCAGAGTATAATATCTTCGGAATAGACCCAACGAGTCGTACATTCATCATTCTCTGTTACATATTTCCTCCAAAGATAATAAAATTTAGAATTTGTATCTGTACGGATGTCATAAGGCTCTCCAGCATCCAGAATGTACGGCCAACGAAGGGTCCAGGTATGATTTCCCACACCTGCTTGATTCCCGTCGTAAGTCGAGTAAGGAGTTATAATCGACTGCATCAGGCGCGGATCACGATCTTCATATGCCTGGCGTATTCTCGCCTCGTTCCCTTGATCCAAATATTTGCTCATATCGGCACCATAAGAAACCATATTATTATAAAGAGCCTGATAATTAGAAGTTGCTTCAGTTGTTCCCCATTCTCCTTTACCGGATTGAAGTCCGTCACGCAGAAAGAAAGCAACCCTTTCCTGGGGAGTCATCGAATGCCATCCGGGACAATATTTTTCCCAATCAAATTCGGAGCCATCCGCACACTCGTACATTTCCACAAAAGCAGGATTCGGAAGATAATTGTTCCAAGCAGAACCACCCGTACAACGATTACCATAATTGATTCCTCTCGGGTTTCCCATCCCACTTGTCTCAACACACTGTACTGAAAAAATCATCTCATCACATTGCTCATTAGCCGGTTTAAAGAGCTGAAAGAAATCTCTGTTTCCTTTTACGCCATTACTCGGACTGTAAAGTGCATATCCAAGCCCTTCAATCGCTTCAAAGTCTGCAAGAGCCTTAGCATAATCTCCCATAAACTGATAAGTATAACCTCTAAAAGCATAAGCAGCACCTTTTGTTATACGTCCATAACTACTATTACCTTGAGCATATTTACCAGGAAGATTAGGCTCATTAATACAATCCGTAAGATCTGAAAGAATTTGCTCCCATACCTCAGCTTCCGATGAACGCGCTTTGGTTGCTTCCGAACTCTCCACATTTTCCATATAGATAGGAACACCTCTCCACAAGACATTCAAATGATAATATGCCCAAGCCCGCAGAAATTTACATTCGGCTTTCAATCGTGCTTTCTCGCTGTCATCCATTTCCGGGACATTATCAATGTTGTTGATAACATCATTAGCCCTATACACAACCGTATAATAATATTTATAATGATTACCTACATTTCCATTCGAAGGCGTACAAGAACCGGAAATCACGAAACAATTATTCTTCCAGTTCATATCGATATCCATTACGGACGACCAGGCATCAAACGGAATACCGATAGAAGGACTATCGTAATTCTTAGAGAATTTCTCATACAGTTCATTATAAACCCCCATCACAGCCGCACGGGCCAAGATAGGGCTGGTCCATACATTCGAACTCGAGAAACTATAACTTGGAGATGTATCAAGAAGATCGCCGGTACACCCTTCCAAACCGAATAACATGCCCGATAAAGTTCCGATGATAGCTATTTTTCTAAATAATTTTTTCATATTCTCAATATATTAGCTGTTTCCAAAATAATTAAAATGTTAGATTAATACCGAAGGCATACTGACGCATGGTAGAATATCCCATACTAACACGCATTTCCGGATCCATACCGGAGAAGCCGGTAATCGCAAACAGATTCTCCCCCGAAGCATATACGCGAAGCCTTTCAACATAGAACTTTTTAGAAATGCTTTTAGGCATTGTATATCCTAAAGTCAAATTTCTAAGTTTAATGAAATTCCCTTTCTCCAGATGAAGCGAAGAACTTGCTGAACTCTGAGCCCCCGATACATTAACCAAACGAGGTTGTTTTGAAGACTGATTGGTTCTCGGATCTGATGGATTTTCAGGATCATAGAAATAATGATCATTCGCTACCGCATCCGGAATTGCATAACCATAAGTCGTTTCACTTGAATTCCTTGCCTTACCATAGTAATAAATACTAAATCCAGCAGATCCTCCCCAAGTCATAGAAAAATCGAAATCTTTCCAATTTGCACTGGCCTGGATACCAAAATTATATTTAGGGGTTGTTGAAGTTCCCTGAAATTCAGAATCATATGAATTACCATAAACTCCATCCCCATTCGCATCCGCATAAATATACTCGCCATACCAAAGTGCATTTTTAGCAATATTATTATAAGGTTGGAAAGTATAACCTGCCGCTTGCATGGCTTGAAGCCATTGCATATCGTTTTCCGTACGGATCATACCATCTTTAGGACCACCATTTATATTGACTGTACCGTCCGCATTGAAATATGAACCGTTACCGTTATAAACGTTAGGAAGATAAAACTCATTAATCTGACGTCCTTCGATAACTCTCGTAGTACTACCAGTAGAAACATCTCCTATATTAGTAGAATATTCCGTATGTCCCTTATTCCATCCTTTTTCCAATTTACCTTTATATTTGCTGACAAAATTTTTATTAAAAGAAAACTGACCTTTAATGCTATAGCTGAAATCCCTGCCGATATTATCTCTCCATCCGAGCTCCAATTCAACACCCCTATTCGTAACTTCCGCAATATTCGCTTTCGGAGCAGTCGCATTTCCCATTACCATATACATATCAGGAGTGTACAGAATTCCGGTAGTCAACTTATTATAAACATCTATATTACCATGTAATTTATTATCAAAGAAACCAAAATCAAGACCGACATTGGTAACAGCTGTCTCTTCCCAAGTAAGAGCGGCATTGGCAATAGAAGTGATGGCGATACCACTTGTCAAAGCTTGACCGGTAGAATAATTTGCTGCCGAATATACAGACTGCCAATCATAGTTACCGATTGCATTATTACCCAACTTACCCCAAGAAGCACGAAGCTTTAAGTTTGTCAGCCACTGTACTGGTTTAAGCCACAACTCCTCATTCATACGCCAACCGGCCGAAAAAGAAGGGAAAGCTCCCCAACGATAATCAGGAGAAAATCTCGACGAGCCATCATAGCGCAAGTTAAACTCAAGCAAATATCTGCTCTTATAAGCATAATTCGCACGTCCGAACACCGAACGGGCAGCATATTCAGTCCCATAACCAGCCGTCGAATAAGGTGTTGTAGCGGCATCAAGGTCATTTACAGCGGCATCTGTAAGTCCCAGCTTACTCACATTCGTCTCCCTGTAATCATACGTTTCTTCCTCATAGCCAACCATTGCCGACACATCATGAATACCAAAAGACTGGTTATAATTAAGTAAATGGTTCAACTTCGTACGATTCGTCCTTGTATAATACATACGAGTATAAAGAGTTGATGGGTCATCGGCCCCTGTTGAATAAGCTCCCTTAGAAAAACTGAACTTTCCAATGGAAGCGTCCGATACTTTTCGCTCCCGGCGAAGATCCTGATAATAAAAATCAAAATTATATGTAAAATATTTCAGAAACTTGACTTGAGCATACCACTCCGTATAAAGCTGTGAATATTTGTCAAACCCATTCAATACATTATCCCAAAGTCCGTTATGCGATTGTGGATCTTCTTCAGGTCCTTCCGGTGCACCATATTTTCCATCATAATACGGATATATACAAGGAACCATCTTTTCCGTGTTCATAGAATTGATATGACTGCTCCCATTATAACTAGTAACACTGACTTCTTGATCGGTAACATTTCCCGAGGTACGAGTTCCAACCCGCAACCAGTCGGTAATATCAGAATACAAGTTCACACGTCCCATATAACGATTATATCCCGTATTCTTCATGATACCCGGATTATCTATATAGGAAAAGCTCATTGAATAACCTGTTTTCTTCTCCTTGCCATTGAGTGAAATCGTGTGCTTCTGCATCCATTGCTTCGTATAAATCTCATCCCACCAGTCTGTATTGGGATAAGCAACATAGTTCGGATAACCCGAAGCAGAAATTCCGTTAGGATCAGCTTTAGCGGCTTCCCAAAGATCAATAGAACTCTGAGAAAAGATATCAGAGTTTCCTAAGTTATTAGATGATTCATTCATCAATTTCATATACTGAACATAATCCGAAATTGTATGAACAATTTTGAAAGGTTCATTATAGGAGACTGTACCATCATACGTCACACTAATTTTACCTTCCGTGCCGTTTTTGGTCGTGATAAGGATAACACCGTTAGCACCACGGTTTCCATATATGGCACAAGAAGCTGCATCTTTAAGGATAGAGACATTGGCTATATCAGAAGGATTGACCATACTGATGCTTTGTTCCATTCCATCAACAAGAATAAGAGGACTGGAAGAATTCAATGTCCCGACACCGCGAATGTTATAGGAAAAACTCTCTGCATTAGGTTGTCCGGAACTTTGCATGATCTGAAGGCCGGGTGAAGCACCGCTAAGAGCTTGAGAGGCATCGGTGACGGGTCTCGATGACATCGATTCGAAATTAACAGTGGAGACCGAACCGGTCAGGTTTACTTTCTTCTGGGTACTATAACCAACGACAACTACCTCTTCCAATGCTTGCGTATCCTCCGATAATGTAATATCGACAACAGAACGATCTTTAACTTGAATTTCGATTCTATTATATCCTATGTAAGAAGCTACCAACACGGAATTTCCGAATACGGACAAAGTGTAATTTCCATCGACGTCGGTAATAGTTCCATTGGTAGGATTTCCTTTCTCAATGATATTGGCGCCGGGGATCGGTTCTCCGTTTTTATCCGTTACCACACCTTTTATATCTTTCTTTGCTTGTAAAGCAACTTGCCTTTCGTTTCCTTTATATAAGGCAATATGCTTGTCGTTTATCACATAATGGATATTCTCTTTTGCAAATAGTTCATCCAATACTTCGGGAACTGTCTTATCCTTAAAGTTGACAGTAACCTTACGAGTTACTTTTACCTGTTCCAAATTATACGTGAAATAGAAACCGCTTTTTTGTTCAATAGTAGTGAGAACCTCCTGTACGGTCGTATTTTCCATATTCAATGACAATTTCACCGACTGTGAATAGCTTAAATTAGCAAAAGACTGTAAGGTTCCCAATAGTATGAATAATATAACACATCTCATAATATTTAGACTTTTTCGCAGCCATGACGATTTATATACACCGCATGGCGTATTTTTCATAATATAATGCATACATTTGTAAATGATTAGTTAGTAATAAATTTAGGTTCGCTAAAGCGTTACTCGCTTAATCCCGGCTGAAGATATTGGCCTATCTTCAGCCTTCGTTTTTATCAATCCTTTCCCATAGGCTTTTTATTTTAATGGTTTGAAAATCCGTATTTGTTCCCCTTCAAATAAATAATCCAATCTCCTGGTTTCTTTCAGTAAATGTAAAACCTGTTCAATTGTAGCTGTATCCTTAAAGCGGCAAGTAAAAACTTCAGAACTTAAAGAATGATCCGTTATAACTATTTTCACATCAAATTTCCGTTCCAAATCACGGACAATATGATCAAGCCGACATTGGATAAAAGCGCCTTCTCCTTTCATCCATAATTTAACCGTATTCGTATTGATATTTTTCTCCAATGCCAAACCGGAACTTCCCGAATATGAAACCTGTTCGTTTGGTTTAAGAGTCAATCTGTTTTTACAGTCGTTTGTTTCCACTTCAACCTTTCCCTCTGCCAATGTGACAACGGATTTTTCGTCGAAGTAAGCTTTTACATTAAATTTCGTTCCCAATACCTTTATTGCCAGCAAAGGTGAATGCACGACAAAAGGAAGATGTTCCTTATGGGCCACATCGAAAAAAGCCTCCCCTTCAAGCCGGACATTCCTTTCCTTATCAGAGAATTGAGTCGGGTAAATAAGTTTACTTTGGGAATTCAACCAGATCTTTGTTCCATCGGAAAGCATTAGAGATGCTCTTTGTCCTTTCGGCACTTCTACCGTATTCTCGCCTACAGTTGCCGGTTGAACCATTTTATAAAGATTCAATCCTAATAATCCGATGATGATAACAGCTGCCACATATTTCAATATCGGATATATGTAAAAATGCGGTTTCGCATTTTTACTCTTTCCCAGGGAAAGAGTAAAACGGTTGTACGCCTCCTCTATCTCTCTCCTATCCGAGAATCGCAGTTCATCCTTCAAACTCCATATGCGTTCCATTTCGAACAGCCAGTCAGCATTGGGTTTGCCGGATGCGATCCATTGGTCGACTAAACGGAGGTCTTCCGAGGTACAGGTATGCGTAAGGAATTGTATGAGTAATTGTTCGTCCATCTTCTTTGATTGTACTTATAGAAAGAAGACAATCGAAGCGGGAGGTACTACGTGGTCAAAAACAAAGAAAAATTCAATTTATGTTGCAGAGCAGGAATATAAGCAGGAAAAGGCCTTTCAAATCTTTCCGTAAGAAGGCAAGTGCTTGCCGGATATGTCCTTCGACTGTACGGGGAGAGATTCCCATAATCTCGGCTATCTCCTTATGGCTGATATCATGGAAATAGGCCAGACGGAAAGCCTGTGCGCATTTGGGAGGCAGTTTATTAACGGAGAGTTCTATGATTTCCCGCAAATCCTGATTTATAACAGACTTAAGGACATCGTTGGAGTCGGTGGATTCGCCCCAAAAAGCGATACGCGCCTCAGCGATACGAACACATGATTCGTACTCGTCAACAATCATCTGGTGTTTAATGTGGTTCAAGCAACTATTTTGCAACCATTTAAAAAGGAAAGATTGGATATTGTCGGGTTGTATAACCTTTTTCTGTTCCCAATAGGAAGTGAAGACTTCTTGCACCAAATCTTTGGCAACCTGCTCATCTACAAAACGACAAGCGAGCGCCATCAATTTAGGATAGAAACATTCAAAGAAAGTTTTAAAAGCAGCATGATCTCCTTTCCTGACTTTTTCAATGTCAATTTTCGCTTCCATCATATCGTATTCTTTCTATTTGTGGTAAAAAAGCGTGGAGCTATTGTCTCATCCGGTTAGGAGCTCTGGTAAGCTTGTACAACAAATAAGCAATAGCCCACGCCCTATGGGAGCGCGAGCGTTTTTGCCTATTATTCTTTTTGTACAATGAATTTACCAGATTCCTAACAAAGAATAATACGAAACGCTTCTACGTTTTTCTTTATATTTCCAGACAAAGATAATTTTATTTTCAATAAAAGGCTTATTCATCTGCAATTAATTTTTCTTATACCTCTTACAACACTATTTAGCATCTTGGCTCTTGACAAGTTCGGACAAACCCGTATCTTTGTATTGTGGTTTTTTCATAATAGTATTAGATTTAAGGTTAACAAAGTTTGGTTAGGGGTTGTCGTGAGACAGCCTTTAATTGTTTATAGGGGTTTCTTTTGCCTATAAATAACCAGATCGGGGAAAATTGATAAGTTATCCGGCAGAATTGCCATTTACCGCAAGCCACAATGGGTCGATATTTGCATTATAAAACAAACATATAAAACAGCAAAGACATGACGACTAAATTAAGTAATCTATTTTACACTTTCCTGAACATTGCAGCTTCGACTCAAAAGTTGGGCATTAACTTGATCCGCGTGGCAATCCTGATCATCTTCGTATGGATCGGAGGATTGAAATTCTATAACTATGAAGCAGAAGGTATCGTGCCGTTTGTGGCGAACAGTCCTTTTATGAGCTTCTTCTATACGAAAAGCGCTCCCGAATATAAAGAATATAAACTAAAAGAGGGGGAATTCAACGAGGCCAAACATCAGTGGCATGTGGAAAACAACACGTACGGCTTCTCGCACGGGTTAGGCATTCTGATCATGGCGATCGGTATCCTGACGTTCTTAGGTATTTTCTCCCCTAAAATCGGCCTGGTAGGTGCAGGACTTGCTATTATCATGACGATCGGAACGCTCTCTTTCCTGGTGACGACGCCTGAAGTATGGGTACCGGACTTGGGAAGCGGAGAACATGGATTCCCACTGCTGACCGGGGCAGGCAGACTAGTAATAAAAGATACGGCAATCATTGCCGGGGCGATCGTAGTGTTCTCGGACTGTGCACAGAGGATATTGAAACAGAAGAAATAAAAAGTAGAAAGGGGTTGCCTACACATTGTATAGCCACCCCCTTTTTATTCTTTTATAAATCAACTTTTAACTTGCCGAAGCTGCCTGCTCATCCACCGATACCAGCTCGATTTCGAATATCAAAGTCGAATAAGCCGGGATATCACCGTTGTCGCTTGCGCCATAGGCTAGCTGCTGCGGAATCCCAACCTCATATTTATCTCCTTCAACCATATGTTGCAAAGCAACTGTCCAACCAGATATGACGGAACCATATCCATTCGGATTGGAGTTCGAATAATTCGCATAGTATGAACTGACCGCACACTTGAAGGGCGTACCGTCTTCAAACAACCGGGCATCAAACTCCGTTCCATCTGTCAAAGAACCTTTATAGTAGACCGAGACACGGCTATTGAAATAGGCTTGCTTGCCATTCCCCTTTTCAATCAGTTTGGCACAAACATAACCATCACCGGCTTCCGAATACCATCTTACAAAACCGGTTTCATTTACTTTTGCCTGGAAGGCAATGTCCTGTTCCAACTTATAAGCCTCTCTTTCAACAGCTTCAGTATCATCGTCATCATCCTTGCAAGAAGAGACAACAAAGACACACAACAACATCAACGCGATATGCAGGTATTTCTTCATGCGTTTATTCCATTATCTTTTTTAATAAATTCTTCATGCTTACCTTCTCGGAGATAATGTCATGCAACTTGTCGATGCTCACACGTTCCTGTTCCATCGTATCGCGGAAACGGATCGTGACACAATTATCCTTCAAAGTATCGTGGTCAACTGTAATACAGTACGGGGTTCCGATAGCATCCTGGCGACGATAGCGCTTGCCGATAGAATCTTTTTCGTCATACTGGCAACGGAAATCGAAACGCAACATCTTCATGATCTCCTCAGCTTTTTCAGGCAGACCGTCTTTCTTCACCAACGGCAATACGGCGAGCTTGATAGGCGCCAACGCTGCGGGCAACTTCAATACAACACGTGTTTCGCCGTTTTCCAATGTCTCTTCGCAATAAGAACCGGCCATCACACTCAAGAACACGCGGTCTACACCGATAGAGGTCTCGATTACATACGGAGTATAGCTCTGGTTCAGTTCAGGGTCGAAATACTGGATTTTCTTGCCGGAAAACTTTTCGTGCTGACTCAAGTCGAAATTCGTACGGCTATGGA
>ENA-OPSN01000977-OPSN01000977.1-human-gut-metagenome-genome-assembly--contig:-NODE-977-length-13513-cov-4.177738_pt1 | contig 13513 bp, 9 predicted proteins | sample MGYA00241808_ERZ501907 | MGnify/ENA primary metagenome ERZ501907 (study PRJEB25962, sample SAMEA2042218) | human gut metagenome | biome: human gut; feature: human-associated habitat; material: faeces...
GGTAAAGGGCATCGACCACGAAAGTTTGGTGGAAGCCCTCCGCAAAACCCATCCCACGGAGGACGTGGAAGCTCTCGCACGCAATGCCAGAGGCAGCTATACCGCAGCACTGAAAAGTCTGGATGCAAGCCGGGACAATCTGCTTTTTTTCGATCTGTTCGTCATGCTGATGCGGTTGAGCTACCAGCGCAAAATCAAGGATATGCGGAAATGGAGCGAACAGATTGCCGGCATGGGGCGGGAAAGACAAAAGAACTTCCTGACGTACTGCCAACGGTTGGTGCGCGAAAACTTCATCTATAACTTCCGCAGGCCGGAACTGAACTACCTGACGGCACAGGAAGGGGATTTCGCCAAAAACTTCGCACGTTTCGTCAACGAGCGGAACGTCATCAAAATCATGGACGAACTGAGCGACGCACAACAGGACATAGAGCAAAATGTCAACCCACGAATCGTATTTTTCGACTTTGCCCTGAAGATGATTGTGCTGCTCATACAATAATATATATCAAAAACCGACAACGAATGGAGGAAAAATTCAAACTGAACGGGCCGTGCCGGGGACTTTGCGCCAAAGGTTGCGGACGACAAAATAAACAACTGAATACGTACGATTACCTAGCAGACATCCCGGGTAACGCAGAAGCCACCGACCTCGTGGAGGTGCAGTTCAAGAACACGCGCAAGGGATATTACCACAACAGCAACCGTCTGCCGTTGGAAAAAGGCGACATCGTGGCCGTGGAAGCCACTCCGGGACACGACATCGGTGTGGTCACCCTCACCGGACGCCTCGTCCCCCTTCAAATCAAGAAGGCCAACCTGAAATCGGAACAGGAAATCAAACGGGTGTACCGCAAAGCCAAAGCGGTTGACATGGAAAAGTACGAAGAGGCCAAAAGCCGTGAGCACGACACCATGATACGTTCGCGCCAGATAGCCAAGGAATTGGGACTGCAAATGAAAATCGGCGATGTGGAATACCAAGGCGACGGGAACAAAGCCATTTTCTACTATATCGCGGACGGGCGCGTGGACTTCCGCCAACTCATCAAGGTATTGGCCGAGACCTTCCACGTACGCATCGAGATGAAACAAATCGGTGCACGGCAGGAGGCCGGACGCATCGGAGGAATCGGTCCCTGCGGTCGCGAACTGTGTTGTGCCACATGGATGACCAACTTTGTTTCTGTTTCTACCAGTGCGGCTCGCTATCAGGACATCTCACTCAACCCGCAGAAACTGGCAGGACAATGCGCCAAACTGAAATGCTGCCTCAACTATGAAGTGGATGCATACGTGGAAGCACAAAAACGACTCCCGAGTAAAGAAATCACATTGGAAACCGTCGACGGCACTTTCTACTTCTTCAAGGCTGATATACTAAAAGGTTCCATTACCTACTCCACCGACAAAAATTTCATGGCAAACATTGTGACAATCCCTGCACGACGAGCCTTTGAAATCATCAATATGAACAGACGTGGCGAAAAACCGGAAAACTTGCTGGAAACCATCAAGAAAAACGAACCGCAACAACCGGTTGATTTAGTGGAACAGGAAAGCCTAACCCGTTTTGACAAACGCAAAGGCAATAACAACAATCGTAAAAAGAAAAGAAAAGGAGAAACCAACGGCAATAACGAAGGTACTACCAACGGTAACAAGCCTCAACAGCTCAAAGATAACCAGCCGAAGGGCGAAGGACGTCCACCCAAAGGAGAAAACAGAGCTCCCAAAGGAGAAAACAGAGCTTCGAAAGGAGAAGGCCGCCCACCCAAAGGGGAAGGAAGACCTCCACGCGAAAATAAAGAAAGCAGAGCAGAGGGAAAACGCAACCGTGAAGACGGCCGCGAGCGCAACCGTAACCGGCGTCCAGGCAATGGCGAGAACACCGCTTCTGCCAACAATAAAAATGGAAATAATAACGGTAACAATGCCCAAACAACTCAGAACAACAATTCCAAGCCACAAGCTCCTGTGGCTGATAAAGAATAAAATAGCTTGCCTGCCGATAATATATTTACTATTGACAGCATGTCACAGTAATACGGTTTATCACTCTTATCAATCCATCCCTACAACGGGATGGAGTAAGAGTGATACTCTTGTTTATACCCTTCCGGCTTCAATACCTGCGGGAACGTATGAAATGACTATCGGCATCAGGCATCAGGAAAGCTATCCGTATCGTGATTTATGGATGAATATCAGCACAAATGTAAAAGACACATCCACCTATACCACAGACACACTGCAATTATTCCTTGCCGATAAAACAGGAAACTGGAACGGAAATGGTCCCGGCGGACTATATCAATTTACCAAGCTCTATACACCCTCTTTTACAATCGCCCAAGACAGTGCTTCCAGAAATATCCGCATCGTTCATATCATGACAGACAATCCACTGAAAGGAATCAGTGATGTCGGCATCCGTTTGGAAAAACCTTAATGACTTCCTCGTGCCGAATCAATGCGCAAAAATACAAAAAGCAGGATGGTGAAACCCCATAAAGAAGAGCCTCCATAACTGAAGAAAGGCAATGGAATACCGATTACCGGCGTTAATCCGAGTACCATTCCTATATTGATAAAGAGATGAAACAGGAAGATGCTCAGCACCGAGTAACCATATACACGTCCAAAGCGTGTGTGTTGTCTTTCGGCAATAACTATCAACCTTAAAATCAGAGTCATAAACAGCAGTAACACAATAGCAGAACCCAGGAAACCTTCCTCCTCACCCACCGTACAGAAAATAAAATCCGTATCCTGTTCGGGAACATATTTCAACTTCGTCTGCGTCCCATTCAGGAACCCCTTTCCCAACAGTCCTCCCGAACCGATTGCAATCTTGCTTTGATTCACATTATACCCGGCCCCTGCCAAGTCCTCCTCCATTCCCAGTACCACTTTTATACGTACTTGTTGATGAGGTTCAAGCACGTTTTCAAATACATAGTCGGCAGAAAAAAGGAAACCCACAGAGCCAATAGCAAACAGAGCAATATAAAAATAATCACGCATACGCTCGCGCATGGAAAGGAATATGAGATAAAAAACCAATGCCACACACAGTCCGTACTGAAACCACGTAATATCGAAAGGAATCACATAATAAGAAAAGAGCAACGCCAGTAAGGTCCCTCCAGAACCGAAACCGAGAATATACCACACCACCGGCTTCTTCTTACAATAAGAATTAACCAACAAGGCAGACAGTATCGTTATCAACAGCAAGACCGAAAATTCCCCGACCGATGTACAGTCATCTGCCATCATCTCCTGACTAAAACGAATGCCAACCACAAAATAAACCACAGCACAAATCCCGGCAAACAGAATGGAGCCGGGCATTCCTTCCCTGTACAGCATGAAGAAAAAAGCCAGATAGACCAATGCAGAACCTGTTTCACGCTGTAATATAATAAGCAACATGGGCAGTAATATCATCCCCGTTACCGGAAGAGAATACTTCAGCTTACTCATGGTGAATCCATAAACATTCATAAATTTAGCCAAAGCCAAAGCCGTAGCAAACTTGGCAAACTCAGCCGGCTGCAAACTGACAGGTCCAAACTTAATCCATGAATAAGAACCTTTCGTATCCTCGGCCAAAAAAGGAGTGACAAGCAATAGCAACATCATTGCCCCATAAAAAATATAGGCAAACATATCATAAAGCTTATCTTCGAGCATCAACAAAATAAATCCCAACCCCAATGAACAGGAAATCCACACCAACTGCTTACCGGCACGTGTATCGAAACTGAAGAAATCTATTTCACCATAGTCATAACTGGCCCCGCATACACTGAACCAGCCGAAGATAACCAATGCTAAATAGATGCAAATAGTTATCCAATCTATCGACTTCAACATATTATCGCTCGTGTATGCCATAATCTATCCTCCTGTTTTGTATATCATTAGCTTTCACCTCACTGTCAGGAGACAATTCTCCTTTCAAATACTGTTCCATCATCAGTGCTCCGATAGGCACCCCATATACCGCACCAAATCCTCCATTCTCCACATAAACTGCAATAGCTATCTTCGGATTATTCATCGGAGCAAACCCCATAAAAGCAGAATGGTCTTTACCTCTATTCTGTGCCGTACCGGTTTTACCACAAACTTCTATACCGGGAATATTGGCTCCCCGACATGTACCACCCAATACAGCTGCACGCATCCCCTGCACCACCGTTTCATAATGCCGGCTACTCACCTTCGTATAATGTTTCGTACTATACAGAGTATCCAACGGCTCATCTTCCACTTCTTTTACCACATGGGGAGTAACATAATAACCACGATTGGCTATTGTCGCTCCCAAATTGGCAATCTGTAACGGAGTCAATGTCACCTCTCCCTGTCCGATGGCAATACTGATAATAGTCAAACCATTCCAAGAGCCCCGATAATTCTTGTCATAATACTCTGCATTCGGAATCATTCCCCGCTTCTCTCCCGGAAGATCTACACCCAACGGATATCCAAACCCCATCGAAACCATATAGTCACGCCAGGTAGACATCGCATTCTGTACCGAACCGTATTTTTTCTTGGCTCCTATCATGTGATACAGTCCCCAGCAAAAATAAGCATTACATGAAGTAGCAATAGCCGGAACCAATGCCAGAGGAGAGCCATGGGCATGACAACCTACACGAAGGCCTGCGTGTACAAATCCATGATAACAGGAATAAGGCGTCTCGGGCACAATAATACCTTCCTCAAGAAAAGTAAGGGCTTGTGATGTCTTAAAGGTAGACCCCGGCGGAAACTGTCCCATAATAGCACGGTTCAACAAAGGTTTCCAACTATCGCGTGCCAAATCCAAGTGATTCTTTCCCCGTTGGCGTCCCACCATCAGCCTAGGGTCGAAAGTAGGTGAAGATACCATACATAATATCTCTCCTGTTTCGGGTTCGATAGCAACAATACTTCCTATTTTCCCTTCCAAGAGTCGTTCTCCAAGCATTTGAAGCTCAACATCAATCCCCAATTTCAAATTCTTGCCCGGTACAGGAGTCTTGTCATATTTTCCGTCCATATAGCGTCCCTGAATACGCCCGCGAGCATCACGGAGCAATATTTCCACTCCTTTTTCTCCACGCAATTGTTTCTCATAAGAGCGCTCCACCCCCTGTTTACCGATAAAATCTCCACGCACATAATAATCATCCGCCTCTATATCCCGTTTGGAAACTTCGGCAATATCACCTAAAACATGAGCAGCTGAATTATAATTATACTGTCGGATGGTACGTCTCTGGATATAAAATCCGGGGAATTTAAACAGTTTCTCCTGAAACACTCCACATTCTTCGGCAGAAAGCTGGGTCATAAAGACCTGATGAGTATAAGGAGAATAACCCGGATTAGAGCGGCGATCTTTCATTTCACGAATACGCCTTTTAAAGTATTCCGGAGTAATATTCAACGTCCGGCACAAATCAAGTGTATCAAGATTTACCACCTCTTTCATCACCATAGTGACATCGTATGCCGGTTGGTTGTAAACCAATAATTTCCCATTACGGTCATACATCACACCACGACTGGGATATTGTGTCTTATTCAGAAAAGCGTTGCTGTCTGCATTCTTTTTATAGTCTTCGCTCATAATCTGCAAGGTAAAAAGACGTATCAGGTAAATCAGTACAATAACAACAACCGATCCACCAATCACATATTTCCGCTTCTCCAGATTATAATCTCTTTCCACTTATTTCTTCCTCCTTATTGCCTCGGCACATAATATACAAACAATTGTAATGGAGGCATCTGTCAATATTTTCAATAATAATACAGGCAGATTAAAAAACGAGAAAGTATCTATCACCATCAAAATGCTACAAAACAGGAATGTACACAACAGAATATACCGAAAGTAAGGAGAAATCCCCATACTCTTGATGCCCGGCTCAAAGTCTTCGGCACTGTCGCGTAACGTCACCAGCCTGAGGATAGGCTCACGCATAAAAGCCAATAACGTAGCGGCGGCGGCGTTCATTCCGGGAGTATTACTGAAAATATCAACTGTCAATCCGAGTAAAAACGACCACACCATCAATGTGTTACGACTTACACCCGAATTATACTTCAGAATAAAATAAATAAAAAAGAAAGGAGTGGCATATCCATTCATATGCATACGATTTAATACCAGCACTTGCAACAGTACCAGCCCGATAAACCACTCTATTCTTTGCAGATAAGTAATCATCAGTCTACTCTACTTATTCGTTTTAACCTGTTTTTCTAATTCCAGCTGTTCCTCTTGCCCTTTCTCCGCAATAACGCGAACATCATTCAGACGAGCAAAATCTGTAAAGAGCTTGACTCTAAGCAAGTAAGACAGACCATCATGACTGTCGGCTATATCGTCTACTGTCCCTATCGGAATTCCTGAAGGAAATACGGCACTGTGTCCGCTTGTTACAATGGTATCTCCCAAAGAGAATAATGAATGACGAGGCATATCTTTTACGTAAGCATATTCAGACGAACCACCGTCCCATTTCAAGAAACCGAAATAATCACTCTTCTTTATTTTACAGCTGATACTGCTTTTAGAATTCAAAACGGGAATAACGATGGAATGATGAGAAGAAGTAAGATAAACAATACCTACCACACCACTTCCGTTCACTACCCCCATTTCACTGCGCACACCGTCTGCCGTACCTTTATTTATAGTAATATAATTATCGGCATGAGTAATGCTATTATTGATAACACTCGCCTTGAAGATGTCATACCCCTGCAAGGCTTCCTGTTTCATCTGCTCGATACCACTGCTGTCTCCCGTCGCTTCCGTCAAGGCTTCACGAAGGCGTTCCACTTGCAGTTCCAGTTCTACATTCTTTTGTACCAATTCATCATTGATGGTTTTCAAGTGAAAATATCCGGTGACATTATTGGCTGCGTCATACACCGCACCGGCAACCCGGTTGGCTGAGGTAAAGAATGCACTTCCCTGATAACTGTTGAAACGGAATAATAAAGCAAAACTGATTACCTCCAGTAAAACAAAGAGGAACCAGTAATTATACTTTAAAAAGAAATTCAGCAGATTTCTCATCTTTATTTCTTCATTAATATCTTATCGCATCAAGAATGAGAAACGGTCTACATTCTTCAGTGCAATACCTGTACCTTTGGCTACACTCAGCAAAGGATCTTCGGCTATATGGAACGGAATATTAATCTTATCGGTAAGACGCTTGTCCAAACCGCGTAACAAAGCACCGCCACCTGCCAGATAAATACCATTCAACACAATATCGGCATACAACTCGGGAGGAGTCTGCTCCAATGCGCTCAAGATAGCAGTTTCAATCTTGGCAATACTCTTTTCCAAACAATGTGCCACTTCCTGATAATTGACAGGTACTTCCATAGGGAGAGCAGTAATACGATTAGGACCACGAACAATATAATCTTCGGGAGCATCATCGCCTAAATCAGTCAATGCCGCACCTACATGGATTTTAATACGTTCTGCCATACGTTCACTCACCTTTACATTATGCTGACGACTCATATACTCCTGAATATCAGCCGTTAAATCGTCACCAGCAATACGAATCGAGTTATTCGACACGATACCGCCCAATGAAATAACGGCAATCTCGGTAGAACCACCACCTATATCGACAATCATATTTCCTTCGGGTGCTTCCACATCAATACCGATACCGATAGCAGCAGCCATAGGTTCAAAAATCAAATATACATCACGTCCGCCGGCATGTTCTGCACTATCGCGAACGGCACGGAGTTCAACTTCCGTACTGCCTGAAGGCACACCGATAACCATACGTAATGAAGGAGAGAAGAAACGATTACCCATATTCACCTTCTTAATCAGCCCGCGCATCATCTGTTCGCAAGCATTAAAATCGGCAATCACACCGTCACGCAAAGGACGCACAGTACGAATATTCGGGTTCTCTTTCTCATACATCATTTTAGCCCGCTCGCCTACGGCAATCATCTTGTCAGTGCGACGGTCGAGTGCAACGACCGAAGGTTCGTCCACTACAATCTTTCCGTTATTCAATATGATGGTATTGGCAGTGCCAAGGTCCATCGCAATCTCTTGTGTAAAGGAGAATAATCCCATAATTTTTATTTAATTGACAGGTATAATGAGAAGATGTGTCAAAGCCGGAATCGGTTATCTTCCTTTGACACACCCTCTCAAACTATTATATTAGTGTTTAAAATGACGGATACCGGTAGTAACCATGGCTACTCCATGCTCATTGCAATACTGGAACGTCAATTCATCTTTTACAGAGCCTCCCGGCTGGATAACAGCTTTCACACCTTCCTTATCAGCGATTTCCACACAGTCGGGGAAGGGGAAGAAAGCATCACTTGCCATCACTGCGCCATGCAGGTCAAATTCAAACGATTTGGCTTTCTCGATTGCCTGCTTCAGGGCATCCACACGTGAAGTCTGACCCACACCGCTTGCCAGCAATTGTTTGTTTTTAGCCAAAACGATAGCATTGCTCTTACTGTTCTTTACAATCTTGTTGGCAAACAACATATCTTCCACTTCGGCAGCCGTCGGAGCTTTCTCGCTTACTTGTTTCAAATCGGCAGCAGTTTCCACATCCAAGTCTCTCTCCTGAACCAACACCCCATTCAATAAAGAGCGGAACTGCTTCTTGGGCAACTTGGCTTCTTTACGCACCAAAATAATGCGGTTCTTCTTCTGCCCCAGAATTTCCAATGCATCCACATCATAATCAGGAGCTATGATAACCTCAAAGAAGAGTTTATTGATTTCTTCTGCTGTTTCCTTGTCGATAACCGCATTAGTAACCAATACACCACCGAAAGCAGAAACAGGATCACCTGCCAAGGCATCTTTCCATGCTTCAAGAACAGTAGGACGTGAAGCCAGGCCACAGGCATTATTATGTTTCAGAATAGCAAAAGTAATTTCATCAAATTCATCAATCAAATCAACGGCAGCATTGATATCCAACAAGTTGTTATAAGAAATTTCTTTTCCATGGATTTGGTCAAACATCGCGTCCAAATTACCATAGAAATAACCTTTCTGATGCGGGTTTTCTCCATAACGAAGCTGCTTTTGATCTTCCATTGCACAACGGAAAGCAGAGCCTTCCCCACCGTCAAAGTAATTAAAGATAGCCGAATCATAATGAGATGAAACAGCAAATGCTTCTTTGGCAAACCAACGGCGCTCTTCTCTTGAGGTGGTGGCACCATGTTCCAGCAACATATCGCGGAACGGTTTGTATTGTGCCTGACTGGCAATAATAACCACATCATTGAAATTCTTTGCAGCAGCACGTATCAATGAGATACCGCCTATATCTATTTTTTCGATAATAGCCTGTTCTTCCGCACCGCTGGCTACAGTTGCCTCAAACGGATACAAATCTACGATGACCAAGTCTATTTCAGGAATTTCGTATTTCTCAATCTGTTGCATATCCTGTTCCAGACCGCGACGGCACAAAATACCTCCGAAAACCTTCGGATGCAGTGTCTTTACACGTCCGCCCAGAATAGAGGGGTAAGTAGTCAGGTCTTCTACCGCTTTGCACGGGAAACCCAATGATTCAATAAACTGTCGTGTTCCGCCTGTTGAGAGGAACTCTACTCCTTCTTCGTGTAGTTTGGTAATAATCTCATCCAAACCTTCCTTGTGATAAACCGATACCAATGCGGTTTTTATTCTCTTAGCCTCTGACATTTTTTATAGATTAAGTATTTGGGCTACAAAGGTATGAATTTTCAGTTTATATCTTCCACACAAAAAGGTGAAATATTATTTATCGGTTCATATTTGTCCTAAAACCCGGATTGTAACACAAATGTAACATATATGACATTTCATCATAACATAGCTCTTCTACCTTTGCACCCATTAAAAATAGAGTGAACAAAATTTATGGAAACAATGTTTTTGGGAATCGTCGTATTCCTCTTTCTGCTAGCCATATTCGATTTGGTAGTAGGCGTCAGTAACGACGCAGTAAACTTCATGAACTCCGCTATCGGTGCCAAAGCAGCATCATTCAAAACCATTATCGCCATCGCCGCCCTTGGTATCTTTATTGGCGCCACACTGAGCAATGGTATGATGGACATCGCACGTCACGGCATCTTCCGCCCTGAACAATTTTACTTTCAGGAGCTGATGTGTATCTTTCTGGCTGTTATGGTAACGGATGTCGTCTTACTGGACATTTTCAACTCTTTAGGAATGCCTACCTCAACTACTGTATCTATGGTGTTTGAACTGCTGGGAGGTACTTTTGTATTAGCCCTCATCAAGATAGCAGGAGACGAAACCGGCATGTTGGGCTTTGCCGACCTGCTGAATACAGAAAAAGCCTTGTCCGTCATTTTGGGTATTTTCCTCTCGGTAGCCGTAGCCTTCTTCTTCGGTACATTGGTACAATACCTCTCACGCCTTCTCTTTACCTTTAATTATACCAAGAAACTGAAATACACCATTGGTTTGTTTGGCGGTGTTGCCGTAACAGCCATTATCTATTTCATGCTGATAAAAGGACTGAAAGACTCTTCCTTTATGACCCCTGACAACAAGCATTGGATTCAAGAGAACACTCTGATGTTGGTAAGTTGCAGTTTTGTATTCTTCACCATTCTGATGCAAGTACTGCACTGGTGCAAAATCAATGTATTTAAAGTGGTCGTTATGTTGGGTACTTTTGCTTTAGCCATGGCTTTTGCCGGCAATGACCTGGTGAACTTTATCGGTGTGCCCTTAGCCGGTTTCTCCGCATATACCGACTTCATGGCGAATGGCAATGGTAATCCGATGGGTTATCTGATGGATTCACTGAATGGTCCCGCCACTACCCCATTCTTATTCTTATTTTTAGCAGGAGTCATTATGGTATATGCCCTGATAACCTCGAAGAAAGCGCAAAATGTTGTAAAAACGTCGGTAGACCTTTCACGCCAGGATGAAGGCGATGAAATGTTCGGTTCATCAGCCGTGGCACGTAGTATTGTCCGTTCCACCATGACCGCTTCAGAAAACATAGCCAAGGTATTGCCCGACAACTTGAAACGTTGGGCCGACAGCCGCTTCTGCAAAGATGTTATGATCATGGAAAACGGTGCTGCATTCGACTTGATACGCGCCTCTGTCAATCTGGTATTGGCAGGTCTGCTCATTGCTTTGGGTACTTCTCTGAAACTTCCTCTTTCTACCACTTATGTTACCTTTATGGTTGCCATGGGTAGCTCGTTAGCCGACCGTGCATGGAGCCGCGACAGTGCTGTCTATCGTATCACCGGAGTTCTTTCCGTCATCGGTGGTTGGTTCATTACCGCCGGAGCTGCCTTCACTATTTGTTTTGTGGTAACACTCATTATGTATTACGGCGGCACATTTGCTATGCTGGCTTTGATTGCACTCGCCATATTCCTATTGGTGCGTAGCAATATCAACTACAGCAAGAAACAGAAAGATAAAGGTAAAGACGATATATTCGCACGCCTCATTACCAGCAAAGACAAAGAAGAACGTTGGACATTGCTCCGCCAGCACGTTAATAATACATTGGTAGCCGAAATGACATTTACCAACGAAACTTATCGTCAAATAACCGACGGATTCATCAACGAGAATTTGAAAGCCCTGCGTAAAGCCGTAAGCAATACTGACAGCCAGAAGGAAATGCTGAAAAAAATACGCCGCAAAGAGATTCTGGGTCTGCGCCGCATAGACAACTTTACCGCCATCGAAAAGAACACCTGGTTCCATTTGGGTAGTAATAGCTGCGAACAAATGCTCTACTGTCTGAAACGTATCTGTGACCCTTGCAAAGAGCACGTAGACAATAAATTCACTCCGTTATCAGAACGCGCCACCAATGAATTTATCCCTGTCCGCGACGAAATGACCGCACTGATGGCTCGCGCTACAGAAGTGCTTGCCAATAAGGATTACACTCAAACCGATGCTTTGCTGCGTGAAGGAGCTTTGTTGAAAAATAAGATTTCCACCCTGCGAAAACAGCAAATGGACCGCATACAGGAACGTGACGTGAACGTAAAAGCCTCCATGGTATACCTTAACGTGCTACAAGAATCACAGGAATTGGTATCCTGCTGGCGTCATTTACTGCGCGCAGACCGTATGTTCCAAACTGATTTGAAGAAATAACACACCTATTCTTATAATAAATAATAAAATTGTGATAGCTTCTTTTCCTTATTTAAGGAGAAGAAGCTATCTTTGTCTCATTATAATCCGTGATTATTCATAATTATTACAATAACAATCTATGGAAAACCTCAATCAAATTATCAAGCAATTCCCCGAGGTGGGCGAAGTAAAAGAAGTAAAAGCACTGACTTCAGGGCTGATCAACCAAACTTATTTAGTAAAAACTGTCGATCCCCAAGAAGCTGATTACGTATTACAACGTATCAACCATCAGATATTTACCGACATCGACATGTTACAGCACAACATCGAAGTGGTGACAGGTCATATCCGCAAAAAACTGGAAGCACAGAACGAAACAGACATCGACCGCAAAGTGCTCCGTTTCCTTCCGGCTACCGATGGAAAGACCTTTTATTATGATGGCGAAGGCTATTGGCGCGTATCAGTATTCATTCCCCGTTCACAGACTTTGGAAGCTGTCACTCCCGACTCTTCTTATTTGGCAGGTTTGAAATTCGGCGAATTCCAAGCTATGTTGGCCGATGTGCCCGAACAGCTGGGTGAAATTATTCCTGATTTCCACAACATGGAATTCCGCATGAAACAGTTGCGCGAAGCCGTTGCCACCAATGCAGCCGGCAGACTGAGCGAAGTGCAGGACATCGTTGATGCCATTGAAAAAGATGCCGACGAAATGTGCAGTGCCGAAAGACTGTTCCGCGAAGGCAAACTTCCGAAACGTATCTGCCACTGCGATACTAAAGTCAGCAACATGTTGTTTGATGAAGACGGTAAAGTGCTTTGCGTTATCGACCTCGACACTGTCATGCCCAGCTTCATCTTCTCCGATTTCGGTGACTTCCTTCGTTCGGCAGCCAATACAGGCAAAGAAGACGAAAAGGATTTGAACAATGTCCGTTTTAATATGGAGATTTTCAAGGCATTCGCCAAAGGATACATTGAATCAGCCCGTTCATTCCTGACTCCGGTTGAAATTGAGATGTTGCCATACGCTGCTACCTTGTTCCCATATATGCAGGCTGTACGTTTCTTGGCCGACTATATCAACGGTGATACGTATTACCAGACCAAATACGAAGGTCACAATTTGGTACGCACAAAAGCCCAATATAAATTATATCTGGAAGCAAAAGCTGCCGTGCCCGAAATGAAGGCTTACATTGCAGGTCTGCTGTAATAGATATTTTTTCATTGCAGGGGCTCAAGAACTGAGTCCCTGCAATGTTTAATCTTCACTAACGTTTGGGAATATCCACAGACTTCTCACTCTTTCCTTTC
>ENA-OPSN01000978-OPSN01000978.1-human-gut-metagenome-genome-assembly--contig:-NODE-978-length-13509-cov-3.933328_pt1 | contig 13509 bp, 8 predicted proteins | sample MGYA00241808_ERZ501907 | MGnify/ENA primary metagenome ERZ501907 (study PRJEB25962, sample SAMEA2042218) | human gut metagenome | biome: human gut; feature: human-associated habitat; material: faeces...
CTTATGTCGGCCGCAGACAAAAAGAAGCTCGATGGTGTAGCCACCGGAGCCAACAACTACCAGCATCCGGCCACGCATCCCGCCTCGGTGATCGTACAGGATTCGACGCATCGCTTCGTAACCGACACTGAAAAATCATCGTGGAACAACAAGGCCGCAAGGGATGTAGCGACCCAGATATCCAAAGGGCTGATGTCTGCGCTTGATAAGGAGAAGCTCGACTGTATTTCGGCGCAATGTCTTATATCGACTTCGACGACGACAGTTAGTGGAACTTTGGATTTAAGTTCCAATGTAAGTTACACCAAAGGGAAAGGGTATATTTCGTCGATACGGTTATTGGCTCAATCCGCCACTTCCCTGACTATCGACAGCACGGTTTTGGCAACTGACGATTTGCCCCTGATTGTCGAATTGGTATTGAGATGCAGAGCGGGGCTGGCAAGTAATCTGAACCTTTCTATTTTGTTGGCAGGCGATGCCAGCAACTCGAGTATCACCATTCCGAAAGGTTCAAAACTGATTACTTTGAGCTTTATGATGTTGAACGGCCATACCGATAAATATTCCTGTTATAGAGTTTCCGTAATATGATGAAAATCGTATATAATCGTTTTATTCCGTTCGGCCGCTTCACGGCATTGACCGTGCTGGTCTGGCTGTTCGTGAAAGAGGGCGTCGCATTGACGGCCCGACTACTCAATCACGAGAAAATCCACATGCGGCAGCAACTGGAGATCGTCGCCGTTTGTCTGCTGGGTACGGTGGCGGCACACCTCCTGTTCGGGGTTTCCGCATGGTGGATGCTGGCGGCCGTTCCGGCGCCCTTATTGATTTACGGCCTTTCGGTCGCAATAGAAGTTCTCCTGCCGCCCTACAACCGCGCCTACGGGAACAGTTGTTTTGAAACCGAGGCGATCTACAACCAGCACGATCCCCTCTATACCCGTCGATGGTGGCGGCATCTGTTCGCGTGGATCACCTACATCCCTAACCGCAAATATCCATACATCCCACCTGAAAAACGACCGCCGATGATGAAGAACTGATCCATAACATGGGGGCATGAAAAAGCCCCCGGCCGTAAGTAGAGATCTCACCCACATACTTACGCAAGCGCGCGCCGAAGACGCACGACCGAGGGCTGGAGCCTTCTGTCGCGTCTTCGGCGCATTTATATGCAGTATGTGGGTGAGATGCGACAAAGATAAATATTATTCACCTTAAAACAATATTTGAATGGCATTTAATTACAAAGAGCAGTATGGCGTAATCGTCATCTGCAAGGATGAAAAAGAGCAGCGGGAGATTTACGAACGGCTCCTCGCTCAAGGTTTGACTCTTAAAATTGTTACTGTATGATTGTAAAAGTAAAACACCATTGCAGCGACTTCAACAGTTACCGAGCCGCACGAGTAAAAAGCCTTTTCAATGCTGAGAACGGCTGTGATTGGGAACGCTCGGCCGAGCTTCCCGTCGAGGGGCTGGACTGGAAAATCGGTCTTATTGTCGGCCCTTCCGGAAGCGGCAAGACAAGTATAGGCAGCCGCATTTTCGGTGAGCCCATCTATGACTTGTACGCTGGGTGGGATGCCACGAAGCCTATCGTCGATTGCATCGCCCCAGACGGAGATTTCAATGCCGTAACGGGTGCATTGTCAGCCGTCGGCCTGGGTGATGTCCCGGCATGGCTCCGGCCATTTCCCGTCTTGAGTAACGGTGAGAAGTTCCGCGCTGGCCTGGCCCGCCTGGTATGTGAACGGCCCAAACGGGCAGTCGTCGACGAGTTCACTTCGGTAATCGACCGACAAATCGCCAAGGTCGGAGCGGCCGCTTTCGCAAAGACATGGCGAAAAGGTGATGGGCAGGTTGTCCTGCTTTCCTGCCACTACGATATTATCGAATGGCTGCAGCCGGATTGGGTATATGATATGCAGGAGGCCCGGTTTTACAATCGGGACTGCCTTCAACGCCGCCCCCAGCTCAAACTTCAAATTTATAAAGTCCGGGGAACTGTGTTCCCCCGATTGTTTAAGCAGCATTATTATTTAGACCTGCCTGCCCCGGTGGCTGCCGAGTATTTCGTCGGATTCATCAACGGTGAGCCTGTCTGTCATGTAGCAGTCTCACCGTTATTCACCGCGGGAGCTTATAGGGCGACGCGGTTGGTCGTGATGCCCGAATGGCAAGGAATTGGAGTTGGCACAAAGTTCCTCGCCGCCGTTTGCGAATATCATCGTCAAGGACATGGCCGATGCGGCAAAATGCTGCCCGTATTCTTCCATACGTCGCACCCGCAGCTATGCGGGGCACTCCGTCATTCCCGGAAATGGGTACAGACGGCGGCAAGCCTGTATGGGGCGAATAAAACGAAGTCCATAAGCTCAATGATTAAATCGGCGGCAAGGAAAGGACAACCAGGCCGACCAACGTCTGGCTATGGCGGTCATTTCCGAGCCGTACAAGCGTTTAAATATATTAATAATGGTTGTTAAGATATTAGGAAACTCCGATACAACGGCCTATAAAGAGGCCGAACGAGTGGTTAAGTCGCTGGGGCTGGCAGTTTGGAATGAAACCTATTTTTTTGTGGATGTCGCTATCGCTCCGTTATTGATTGAAAAGGTGAGCAACGAAGAACTGGCAGAACCCAACCTGGGAACGCTGATATTCCATCCGTCACCGCTTCCGTATGGCAGAGGTGCATCCTCGATACGCTGGGCGTATAGACGTCAAGAACCTATTACGGCTGCGACATGGTTTTGGGCGGATAGTGGCCTTGATACGGGGGACATCTGCGAACAAGAGATCGTTAAGATCGACTACAACCTTCGACCGCGGGAGTTTTATGAACAGGAGATCATTCCGGCTATGCAAAGGACATTAAAACGCTCTTTAAACGATCTACAAAAAGGTATCAAACGGCGAGTTCCACAAATAGAGAAATACGCAACTTTCGATAAGCGAATTTAAGTGAACGAAGCGCACCCAATGGGTACGCTTCGTTTTTTTGAGGAAGTCGTTTCGTTTAAAATCCGTCGAACATTTGGATTTGCGGATTATATATCTATTTTTCAGATAGATAAAAACACATTTCTCTTCACACACAAAAAACTCCCGGACAGAATCGCTTTTTTAAGACCGGCCTCGTTTCTGCCGAAAATAAAAACCCGCCGTAGGCCCGGCACTAAAACCTTTTATACTATGAAATATTTTAGATTCGTATGGTTGTTGATGATCTTCGGGGGGGGGATTTTGGGTTCCTCGCTCTTTGCCGGGTGTAACAACGACGATCCCGTCACACCGGATGCACAGCCTGAAATCGTATTCGCCAAAGAGAGCCTCGATGTTCCGGCCGAAGGAGGACCTTTCCAAATCGAATACACGATCGAAAACCCCGTCGCAAATGCGACCCTGTCTGCCAAATGCAACGACAGTTGGATAACGGACATCGATACCAAAACCGCAGGGGTCATCTCTTTCAACGTAACCAAAAACGAAACAGCGGAAAAGAGAGAAGCAATCATCGAAGTTTCGTACGCGGATATCCAGCCGGCGCCTTCCTTTACAGCAAAACAGGCGGCCCGTCCGGAGGAGGCATTTACGATAACGATTTCGGACATCACCACAAAAACATTCCGAACTACAGTCCGTCCCGGAGACCAGGAAATGTATTATCTGTTGAACATCATCCCCTCCCGGGCTGCCGCCGATTTCAAGACGGATGACGAGCTCTACCAATACGACATCGACTTCTATACAGACATGGACGCAACGGGCAGCGGCTGGCAAAGCTGGGCACAAGAATACCTCGAACAGGGGACTATTGCAGACAGGCTGATCGAAAACATGGAACCCAATACCGAATACCTCGTTTACGCATACGGCGTGGATCCCATCACGATCGAAAGGCTGACCCCGATCTCAAAAAAGACGCTCACAACCCTGGCACCCCAAACAATCGACACAAAATTCGACATACAGATCGTTTCGACCGAAGGTCTCAACATCGACGTTCTTGTCAAAGCGAACGATTACGACGGCCATTTTGTCGCAAAGATCTACGGCAGCGTCGATGCGGCCGATACGGATGCGACCGTTTTGGAGAAAATATCGGAAAGTTGGATCGACAACGTACAGATCTACGGATGGATGGGCTACACGGCCGAAATGATCCTGAGCCAATATACCTTTCAACAATCCAGAGAAATCCAGGAAACGCTCGAACCGAACTCCAAATACTACATTTATGCCTTTGCCGTCGATGACGAAGCCCTGCGCTGTTCGGACATCGTATTCATCCCTATTACGACAAACGACACATCCATACAACATTGACGACGGCAACCGTCGAAATTACACCGATCGCTACGCCTCTCCTGAAAACTACCATTCAGGAGAAAAGCATCAGACCGGCTCCATACGAAAAATTCCCGATCAGTCCGGACATTCAGTCCGGACTGATCTTCTTAACAACCGACAGACGACTATCTCGACCGTCTCCTCACTTAAAAATATCGTTTCAAACTTCGTCGAACGAGATAGTCCCAATTTTTCAACCAATAAAAACACACAATAAATTAAAAAAGACAAAAACATTTGCAAATACCGAATATTTTATCTATTTTTTTCCAACAAAGAAAAACAACATCTCTATTACATGAAAGAAAACACTTAAGCAGAAAGCGCTTTTTTTTAAGACCGGCCTCGTTTCTGCCGAAAATTAAAAACCTGCCGTAGGCCCGGCACTAAAACCTTTTACGCTATGAAACACTTTAGATTCGCATGGATGTTGCTGATGTTCGGGGGGGGGATTTTGGGATGCCTGCCTTCATGCAGCGACAAAGACAACGGTATGGAGCAGACGGAGCCGAACGACCCGGACGACCCACAGGGACCCCAAATTCCGGACGATCCCAATCCGCCCATGACCGGGTACATCGCCCATACGATGACCGAAGGCGAACTGATGTACTACGGGCATGACAGTGAATACAGCAAAGAAGGCGGAGCCGTTTATTTCCTCTACCTGAAAGACCTGAACAACTCTGCCCGCGGATGTAGCGTATGCTTTTATGTCAATGTCCCACGACAGGAAAAGGGTAGCTTCACCCTTCCGGCCGGGAAATACACCGCCTCCTCCACTTGGGAAATAAATACGTTCAACAATAAAAATACGACTAGATACCGTTCCAACTGGAATGTGGTCGCCCCCAAATGGACACAATACGTTGCCGAAGCCGGAGAATTCGAAGTCGCCATCGGCGACAACATGACCTACACGATCAGAGGCCACATGAAAGGCGGCTCCATTCAGGACGGGGGTTCCATTATGGAAAACGAAGCGGGCGTAGCGTTCGCATTCACAGGTCGGTTGCTGATTTCCGATTACTCGGAAGACTATGAAGACCCGGATGATCCGGATACTCCGGATGATCCCGCACCCGAAGTGCCTGAGGTAACCATGTCCACCGGCTCCCTGTATCGTTACAACGACAACATCTATTATCTCCAGCTCAAGGATGCCAATCCCGCCGATCTCTACGAGACAACCTTTTACTTGAAGCTGCCCGCTTCGGATTCACCGTTGTTGGCCAGCGGCGACTATATGGCAGCAACGACAGGCGAAGAGATGACCATCGATGCGAGCAAGTCATTCTGGAACTTTACCGACAAGGACAACCACAACGACAAGATCAAAAACCGGCTCAAGGAGGGAACCAAAATTCACATCGTCAGCAACGGCGACCACAACTACACGATCACCGGCACACTGGAAGGTACATCTGATAAAACCGGTAAAAACACAGCTCTGAAAATCAACTTTTCCGGCACTCTTCCTTTCGAGGACTACGCCGATCCGGAACCCGTGGAACCGACTGTTACGGAGGTGACCATGACCATCGGCAACCTGGACTACTACGACGGCAATATCTATACTCTGACCCTCAAGGACGCCAACCCGACAGATACTTACGAAGCGTCGCTCTCGTTCAAACTACCCGCTTCGGAGACCCTGCAGCTCGTCAGCGGCGACTACCCCGTATCGACCGGCAGCGGAGAGATGACCCTCGACGCAGCCAAATCCTCTTGGACATTCATCGACAAGGAGAATTTCAACGACCGGATCAAAAATACGATCAAAGAAGGTTCACTCACCGTGACAAACAACGGGAACCACAACTACACCGTAACCGGCACTCTCCGGGGAGCGAGCGACACCGGACAGGAAACAGCCATTAAGATCGATTTTACCGGCACAGTACCTTTCAACAACTATTCGACTCCTCCGGCTCCGGAAGCACCGAAAGCAACCATGACCGTCGGCGACCTCTACTACAATGGGGACAATGTATTCTTCCTCGGCCTGAAAGATGGCTCTCCGATAAAAGAATACGGCATCACGTTCTACATTACGCTCGCGCCCACAGATCCTCTGCAACTCGCCAGCGGCGACTACACGGGCGGTGCCGCCGGTGAGAACATGACTTTCGATCTGGCGAAATCCTTCTGGAACTACAACGATCCCACCTACGGAATCATCAAGAACAGAATCACGGAGGGAACTCTCAAAATCGTCGCCAACGGCAATGACGACTATACCATTACGGGCTCGTTCAAAGCCATCGACGAGGACGACAAAAATACCGAGCTCGAAATCGAATACACCGGAAAACTTCCCTGCGAGGATTACTCCTATTGATCTTTCAGGAGTTGCTCCGAAGACAAAAAAACCGGTCCGATTATGAATCGGACCGGTTTTTCACAGGTCGGCATTCCTTATAAAAATTTTTCCGAATTCATTCCACAACACGATTCAGATCCGCATATACTCTCCCTTTGCCAACACATACTCCTCTCTGTTGAAATTTCAGAATCCGGCAGACAACCGGAATCCCGCATCCCCCGAAAATCGAACGAATCTCGCACCTCATATACCCGGATTCCGGCCTGCGGCACCCCATACTTTACCGACGATAATAAAGAATCCGAACAAAAAACAAAAATAAACACCCGATTTAAGCGTTATCTTAATATCTTTGCAGAAGATAGGATCCGCCTCGGAAAACCGGGAACTTGTTCCCGTTTTCTCCCGGCTTTCACTATCTTTGCACAGCACGGGAAACCCGTTGCGGCAAAATCCGGCAAAATCGATTTTGCACCCGGCTTTCATCGTATTTGTACACAACAACAGACTTAAATCCGACGGACTGCCCTAAAAAACCGAACGTTCGACTTCGCACGCAGGGGACATGCCGTTTTGCGGACAAACCGAAACTCAAATGAATAGCTACAAACGCTGGAACAACATCGTCGGCTGGATCGTCTTCGCCATCGCGGCCATGACCTATCTGCTGACCATGGAGCCCTCTTCGAGCCTGTGGGACTGCTCCGAATTCATCGCTACCTCGTATAAACTCGAAGTAGGGCACCCGCCCGGAGCACCGCTCTTCATGCTGCTGGCCCGCCTGGCCACGATACTGGCACCCTCGACGTACTATGTACCCCACATGGTGAACGCCATGAACTGCCTGGCCAGCGCGTTCTGCATCCTGTTCCTTTTCTGGACGATCACCCACCTGGCACGCCGCATCCTCACCCGTCAGGGCGCGGAGCTTACGAAAGCCAACATCGTGGCCGTATTGGGTACAGGTGCGGTCGGAGCACTCGCCTATACCTTCACCGACACCTTCTGGTTCTCGGCCATCGAAGGCGAAGTATATGCCCTCTCGTCGATGTTCACCGCCCTGGTGGTGTGGCTCATGCTCAAATGGGAGGAACAGGCCGACCAGCCCCACTCGATGCGCTGGATCGTGCTGATCGCCTACCTGATGGGGCTTTCGATCGGCGTGCACATCCTCAACCTGCTGACCGTTCCCGCGCTGGTATTCATCTACTATTTCCGCAAAACGCAGCGCATCACGTTCAAAGGTATTGCGGTCAGCACCCTCATTTCGGGCGCGATTCTGGTTTTCATCAACAGTATCATCATCCCCCATACGGTCTATATCGGCGCCTTGTTCGACCTCTTCTTCGTCAATTCACTGGGATTGCCCGTCAATTCCGGCCTCGTGTTCTTCGTAGTAGCCCTGTTGGGAGCGCTCGGCATGGGCGTATATTTCACCCATAAAAAAGGGCGCACGGTGCTCAATCTCGTGCTGCTCTCGACGCTGATGATCCTCATCGGCTACTCGTCCTACGCATCGGTTACGATCCGCGCCGCGGCCAATCCCCCGATGAACAGCAACAACCCGAGCAATCCGTTCGCCCTCTATTCGCTGCTCAACCGCGATCAGTACGGAGACAAACCGCTGCTCTACGGTCCCCAGTTCTCGGCCCCGACCTCCGGTTACAAATACAAGGATGTCCGCTACCTGGACGACGACGGCAAGTACAAAACGGTTTCGATCATCTCCGGGTACGAACACCCCGACGAGTTCATGCATCTGTTCCCCCGTATGTGGAACTACGCTGCCAGCAAGGAGAGTTACAAATCATGGAGCGCCTACCGCACCCGGACCGATTACGAACGGGATGAAAACGGCGAAATCGTCCGCGACGCGCAGGGACGCCCGAACAAGATCGAAGTGCTCGATTTCGGACGCCGGACGCTTTGGGACGACGGTTCGGGCTACGAACCGCTGGTAATCGTGGAGCCGACGTTCCGCGAGAACCTCAACTATTTCTTCACCTACCAGCTCAACCACATGTACTGGCGCTATTTCCTTTGGAATTTCGTAGGACGCCAGAGCGACATCCAGCCTACAGACGCGATCATCACCGACGGCAACTGGCTCTCTGGCATCAAGTGGATCGACGAGCTTTACCTCGGACCGCAGGACAACCTGCCGGACGAAATAGCGAATAACAAGGGGCGCAACACCTACTATTTCCTCCCCTTCCTGTTGGGTCTTATCGGCCTGATCTATCAGCTCAACCGCGATCCGCGCAACTTCTCGATCGTCATGTGGCTCTTCGTGATGATGGGCATCGCGCTGGTGGTTTACTTCAACACCTCGCCCAACGAACCGCGCGAACGCGACTATGTTTATGCGGGTTCGTTCTACGCCTTCTGCATCTGGATCGGCCTGGGCGTACTCGCCGTGCGCGACCTGATCGTCTGGGCCACCCGACGCAAGGGCCTCATGGCTCCCGTAGCCGCTACGGTCGTCTGCATGGTCGTACCGGGCATTCTCGCGGCCCAAAACTGGGACGATCACGACCGTTCGCACCGCACGATAGCCCGCGACATCGGCTGGAACTACCTGCAATCGGTACTGCCCAACGCCATCGTCATCAACTACGGGGATAACGACACTTTCCCCCTGTGGTTCAATCAGGAGGTGGACGGCGTGCGCCCGGACGTACGGATCATGAACACGAGCTACCTGGGCGCCGAATGGTACATCGACGAACTGAAAACCAAAGCCAACGATGCGCCAGGCATCCCCTTCACGCTGCCGCGCAGCAAATACACCTACACCAACGACATGCTGCCCATAGAAAACATCGTGGACCGCCCGTTGGAGCTGAAAGAGGCCATCGATTTTATCCGCAACGAAGATCCGCGCACCAAACTTGTTCTGAGCAACGGAAGCAAAATCGACTACCTGCCGAGCAACCGTTTCGCCCTGCCCGTAAACAAGGACAACGCGATCGCCTCGGGCATCGTCAAGGAAGCCGACCGCGACCTGATGGTGGATACGATCTACATGGAACTGCCCAAACGGGCGATCGACAAGAGCGAGATGATGCTGCTCGACATGCTGGCCCATTTCGACTGGAAGCGTCCGATCCATTTCACACAGGTTTACACATTGCAATCGCTCGGGCTGCTCGATTACCTCCAGTTCGACGGTTACACTTACCGGCTGGTACCGATCTACACGCCGTGCAGGAACGTACAGGAGATCGGGCGTGTCGATCCGGACTACGTAACGCCGTTGCTGACCGAAACATTCCGTTACGGAAACCTGAGCGATCCCCGAACCTACGCCGACCATACCATCCAACATACCCTGAGCGCCTCGAAAGCCCGCGAATCCTTCGCCCGTGCAGCCAAAGAGTATGTTTTCCGTGGGGATTCGACACAGGCGATCCGGCTGCTCGACATGGGGCTCGAAAAACTGCCGCCCCAACAGATCCGCTACACCGACGCCAACACCCTCCCCTTCATCGAAGGCTACTACATGGCCGGTGCCCCGGACAAGGGCGACGGCCTGCTGATGAGCTATGCCCGCAACCTGATGCAGTATATCGACTACTACCTCGATTTCCAAGGCATTCAGGGCGACATGGTCACGCAGACACTCATCGACAAGATGCAATCGCTCGACCGGCTCTACTATCTGGCGGCCTACATGGGACGCCAAGACGTGCTGGCCCAGCTCAACGACTACTACCGCACGCTGGGCATTTATGAAAACGAGTTGATCCATCCCGATCTGTCCACACCATCGGACTCGGTGCAGATTCCCGAATAATCCGGGAAAAATCGGCCGGCTGCGAGCAATCCATACAACGAAATCGGAAAAGACCGTGCGTCTTTTCCGATTTTATTTTGCCAACGCCTTCAGCGTCCGCAACCCTCAAATTATAATTTGCGAAGTCCACACCGCAAGAAATCCCTCCTCCCGAAAAACCGGACAACGCGAAGCGGCGGTGTGCCGTACAAATCGGGATCCGAAAAACAGACGCTCCGGTAAAACCTCGACCGCTGCACATTCCGCCGGAGGCAGCAGACACGGACGAGCATACGGAACCGAAACAGCGGCATCCGGTCCGCACTGCCCCGACACAGACACAGCTCAGCTCTATCGGAAAGTCGGGACGAGCTCCGGCCAAAGGAAACAATCGGGAAGCAACCCGACCGTCCGAAAAAAGATTCAGGCGCAAACCGAAATCTGCGCCTGAATCATAACTGCATACACACCCCTATCGTTTGGACATTTCGTGTTTCTGGTGAGGGTTGCGCTTGGTATAGAGGAAACGTCGGATCTTCTGCGTCGGAGTCTTGACGAACTCCTGCTTCTCCTCCACGACCTCGGAGATACGCGAGAAACGATTGACCTTGGAATTCACATAATCGACGACCTCCTTCTTGAGATTCTCCTTCCAATTCTCGAAATCCTCCTTCCAGCCGTCGAACTTGGCTTCGAGAGCGTCGGTATTGAAATGCACGAGCGCCACCAGGCGGCCTTCGTGCTCGGTAACCACCGAATCGGCGACGCAGACGTGCGAATTGAGGACGCTCTCGATATCCTCGGGATAGATATTCTCACCACTGGGACCGACGATCATATTCTTCAGCCGACCCTTGATGTAAAGCCACCCGTCGGCCGAAAATTCGCCCAAATCTCCGGTACGGAACCATCCGTCCTCGGTGAAGACCTCCTTCGTAGCGTCGGGGTTCTTATAGTAACCGATCATGGCGCTCGGCGTCTTGGCAACGATCTCGCCCTGGCGGGTTTCGGGATTGACGTTCTCCAACCGCAGCTCGACGCCCGGCGCGGCAGGCCCGGTCGAACCCAGGCGCACCTGCGAGGGAGCCGCACCGGCAAACAGGGGTGCCGTCTCCGTCAAACCATAGCCGATAGCGTACGGAAAACGGGCTTCGAGCAGGAACTTCTCGGCGCCGCCGTCCAGCTTCGCACCCCCGATACCGAGGAAGCGCAGCCGCCCGCCGAAGACCTTCATCAACTTCTTACCCGCGACACGATGCAGATAACGGCGCATGAAATCGATCTTGTAGAGCGCACGCCAGAATCCGCTGGAGGTAAACTTGGCGAGAATCTGATGACGATAAATCTTTTCGATAATCAGCGGCACGATGAGCATCACCGAAGGCCGTACCTCGGCAAGCGTCGGCATCAGAACCGAGGCCGTAGGCGGACGATCCAGGTAAACGACCCGGGCCCCCATCGAGAAAGGATAGATCATACCTATCGAGCACTCGTAGGTGTGCGCCAACGGCAGCACCGAGAGAAACGTATCGTCGGGAAAGATCGGGAAAATGGCGGCGCTCATGGAAATCTGCGCACAGAGATTCGCGTGGGAGAGCATCACGCCCTTGGGACGCGACGTCGTACCCGAGGTATAGATGATGACCGCGAGGTCTTCGGGATTCGGAATTCCGACCGCCCCTTTCTCCGCCGCAGGACGGGAGGCGATCACGCCCAGATTCTTGGTACGAATCACGATATGGAGGGATTCGATCGTGGACTTCGCCAATTTAGCGAAGAGCTTGTCGGAAACCATCAGCGCCTTGGCCTCGGAGTGGGCGATAATCATCTCCAGCTCTTCGGTCGAGAAATCGGGCAGGATCGGCACGGCGACCATGCCGGCAGAGGTGACGGCCAGGTACGAAACGCACCAGTTGGGCATGTTGCTGCTCAACAGCGCCACCTTGTCGCCCGCTTTCAAACCGGCTCCGATCAAAAGGTCCTGCACGTGTTTGACGCGGGTTCCCACCTCGGCATAGGAGAGCTCCTCCCCGCCGTACATGGCAAAAGCGACTTTCGATGCAAAACTCTTTACACTGTGCTGAACCAGTTCGTAAAGTGTATGGATAGTCATTTTCTTTCGAATTAAAATGAGAATATACTCGGGGCAAATTTACTATTATTTGCCGTAAATACACTATTTTTGAGCCGAATTATCGCCATGATCTCTGGTCAATACATCAAAAAACTTGCCGAGAATGCAGGCTTCGACCTCTGCGGAATCACGCCCTGCAAGCATCTTGCGGAGAACGAATCCTACTTCCGCGAATGGCTCGCCAAAGGCTACGGTTCCTCGCTGGAATACCTCGAACGCAACCTCGACAAACGTTTCGACGTCCGACACTTGGTCGAAGGGGCGCAGACGGTCGTGGTCTGCGCCGTGAGCTACAAGAACCCGCTGGGCGAAGGCTATCCGCCCGGGTGCCGCACAAAAATCGCCTCCTACGCCCGCAGCCGCGACTACCACCCCGTCCTCAAGAGGATGCTGGGCACGATGCTCGAAGCCCTGCGCCGGCAATACCCCGGGCTCACGGGCCGCACGTTCGTCGATACGGCTCCGCTGCTGGAAAAACAACTGGCCGTCGAAGCGGGTCTGGGCTGGATCGGGCGGCAATCCCTGCTGCTCACGCCCCAATACGGCTCCTATGTCCTGCTGGGCGAGTTGGTACTTACCCTGCCGTCCGACCAGTACGATGCCCCGTTCGCAGGAGCCCGTTGCGGCCGCTGCCGGAACTGCCTGGACAGTTGTCCGACGGGAGCCATCGTCGCGCCCAAGGTGATCGACACGAACCGTTGCATCTCCTGTCGTACGATCGAAAAGGAGTCCGACAGCGCCCTGCCCGACCTCGACGGATGGATCTTCGGCTGCGATCGCTGCCAGAGCTGCTGTCCCCACAACCAAAAAGCCCCCATGCACCGCTCGCCGCATTTCGATCCCCTGTTCGACCCGCTGACGATTTCGGATCGGGAGTGGCTCGCAATGAGCGAAGAGGAGTTTCTCCTGCGG
>ENA-OPSN01000979-OPSN01000979.1-human-gut-metagenome-genome-assembly--contig:-NODE-979-length-13503-cov-2.386377_pt1 | contig 13503 bp, 8 predicted proteins | sample MGYA00241808_ERZ501907 | MGnify/ENA primary metagenome ERZ501907 (study PRJEB25962, sample SAMEA2042218) | human gut metagenome | biome: human gut; feature: human-associated habitat; material: faeces...
CTGTTTGACAACAGAAACATACCCATTGTCACTTAATATAGAATCTTCCGAGGCCGACCTGGTCTCTGATGAAGGCAAACATAAGCGGTGAAGGCAATTCGCGGATGATGGCGAAACGCCATAGTCCTTGAAGAACTACGATAAAAATACTCTTTTGTGAAAGGTGCATATAGAAAAATGCAAGGTTCCGGTTTTGGAGGATGAGAATTATAATGTGGCAGGAAACACCTTAAATTTCCGCTTTTGGACAATCCGTGCACATGAATTGGATGAATATGTCTCTTTCTCATAGAGGGGACCTCTATTTTTGCGATATTGAAAAATAATACCTATGAGAACACAACGATTCATCACAATCGTGTGCCTGTTGCTTTGGACAGTCGCACACTTGCACGCGTATGAAAAACGCGACTTGTTGCAAAAAGAGGTCGATTTTGAGAAAGTCAAATCCGCGTTGATAATGGAGCAGAAGTGGGTGCCGTATCCTGATTATTCTGACCGGGCCGGTTGGGATAAACTCCTCGGTGATTATAAAGAAAAGTATATCCGGAAAGGAGAAAGTTATCTGGATTATGAGTGGAAGGTTGTGAAAGCGACCGATTATCTGGAGTTCGGACGAAGTGGTGACCGGGCGATTATGGAGAGTCCGTTCGGTAAAAACAATTCCGCACTCGGAAGTCTGTTCATGGCAGAGATGGCTGAAGGGAAGGGACGCTTTGTCGATCAGATTATCAATGGTGTTTTTGCAAGTTGTGAAATGACGAGCTGGGCATTGTCGGCCCATTTGGGATTACAGAAGGTCGGAGGATGCTTTCCGAGCTATGAAGAACATGTGATTGATTTGGGTTCAGGAAATCTTGCTTCCCAGTTGTCTTGGATTTATTATTACCTGAAACCTTCGTTCGATAAGGTAAATCCTTTGATTTCAAAAAGGCTGCGGCATGAATTACAGGTCCGCATCCTCGATACCTATATGAATGAAGATCATTTCTGGTGGATGGCGTTCAACCTGAAGCCTGGCGGATTGGTGAATAACTGGAATCCGTGGTGTAACTTCAATGTGCTGCAATGTTTCTTCCTGCTTGAGAATGATCGGGATAAATTGGCAAAAGCGGTTTACCGGACGATGACTTCCGTGGATCATTTCATCAATTATACGCATGGAGACGGAGGTTGCGAGGAAGGCCCTTCTTATTGGGGACATGCTGCTGGAAAGATGTACGATTATCTGCAGATGCTTTCTGACGGGACAGGTGGTAAAGTCTCCGTATTCGATCAGCCTATCATTAAGAATATGGGTGAATATATTGCCCGCTCTTATGTGGGGAACGGCTGGGTGGTCAACTTTGCCGATGCTTCTGCCAAAGGAGGAGGGGATGCCGATCTCATTTTCAGGTATGGGAAAGCAGTCGAAAGCCCTCTTATGATGAACTATGCTGCTTATCTCAAGAGTCTTTCTGATAAGGACGGTATTCCTTCCGGTGACCCTTTCCGTCTGTTCCAAACCTTGCTCTCCCGTGAAGAACTGGAAGGAATGAGTGCAGATTATCAGGCTCCCGGCTATTCCTGGTATCCGGAAACCGAATTTTGCTATATGACCAACAAGAATGGCTTTTTCGTGGCAACGAAAGGAGGCTATAATAATGAAAGCCATAATCATAACGATGCAGGGACCTTCTCCCTTTACTTGAATACGACGCCTATTTTTATCGATGCCGGAGTCGGGACCTATACCCGTCAGACCTTCAGTTCCGAACGCTATTCAATCTGGACAATGCAGAGTAATTATCACAACCTGCCTATGGTGAACGGTGTGCCACAGCAGTTCGGTTCGGAATTTAGGGCTACGGATGTGCACTTTGATTCGAGACGTATGTATTTCTCTGCAAATATTGCGACAGCTTATCCGGCAGAGGCAAATGTAAAAAAATGGGTCCGTTCGTACCAGTTGGGAAAGAACTCCCTGAAAATAGAAGATTCGTTCTCTTTGGACAAGGCGGATAAACCGAATCAAGTCAATTTCCTCACTTGGGGGGAGGTGGATGTGTCGGTTCCGGGAGTAGTCACGGTTGAAGTGAATGGTGAGAAAGTCCGGATGACGTATAATAAGAGCGCCTTTACACCGACTGTCGAAACGATCCGCCTGGACGATCCTCGCTTGTCGAATGTTTGGGGCGAACAGGTCTGCCGGATATCGTTGAACGCTAATAAGCAGCCGCTTTCCGGCTCCTATACTTATACAATAACAACAATAAAATAATTGGTACATGATGAAAAATTTGATTGCATTTGCTTTTTCGGCATTTCTGCTATCTTGTGCAGGTGCCCCTAAAACAGAGGAAAAAAGTTTTATTGACGAGAATATCGATTTTGCCCGTGCACAAATAGGGAATGAGATCGGTGTGATCGAAGCGAGTGGGAAATGCTTGAATCCGGTGACGCTTAAGACAGACAGTTCTGTCTATTATTGTGGTTATGCGGATTGGCGGAGCGGCTTTTTCCCCGGATCTGTCTGGTATTTGTATGAACTGACGGGCGACAGCACGTTGCTGCCGTTGGCCGCCAAATATACGGATGCCATAGAGGAAGCCAAAAACCTGACTTGGCATCATGATATCGGATTTATTGTAAATTGCAGTTTCGGGAATGGCTTGAGACTGGCAGGGACGCCTTCTTATAAAGATGTGATGGTGCAGGCTGCCAAGTCGTTGTCTACCCGCTTCCGTCCGGCTGCCGGGATTATCCAGTCGTGGGATGTGGAACGTGGATGGCAGTCTGAACGGGGTTGGGAATGTCCGGTTATCATTGACAACATGATGAATCTGGAACTGATGTTCGAAGCGACGCGTCTGTCCGGCGACTCTTCTTTCTATAAGATTGCGGTGTCGCATGCCGATCGTACCATGGAGGAACATTTTCGCCCGGATGGAAGTTGTTACCATGTGATTGACTACAGTATCAAGGATGGTAAAGTGCGCCATCGCCAGACGGCACAAGGATATGCCGACGAATCTATCTGGAGTCGCGGGCAGGCATGGGCTATCTACGGTTATGCGGTATGCTATCGTGAAACCAAAGACCGTAAATATCTGGATCAGGCATTGAAAACTTTCACAATGATGAAGAATTTGAAGAATATGCCGGAAGATCTGATTCCTTACTGGGATATGTCGGCTCCGAATATCCCGAACGAACCACGCGATGTATCGACGGCTTCCTGTATCGCTTCCGCGCTTTATGAGATCAGTACGATGGATGTACCGGATGCAGCCGGCTATAAAATGTATGCCGACAGTATCATGGTTTCACTTTCTTCTCCGGCCTATCGGGCTGCATTGGGCACAAATGGAAACTTCCTGCTGATGCATTCTGTTGGCAGCATTCCTCACAATTCGGAAATAGACGTCCCATTGAACTATGCCGATTACTATTATCTGGAAGCATTAAAACGTAAACGGGATATCGAGAAAGGTCTTTAATTAATGAGTATGCATTATGCTTAAATATCTATTTCCCTTATCATTTTTCTTTTTTATATAATATTCATAACTTTGCTTATCCGCGCGTATCGGGACCGGCAAGGAGAGTTTCCGTCCGATAAACCCTATTATTTGCTGATCGATATGTTGTTGGGTGGAGCTTGTATTGGCGAAGTCGATTCTTTGGCTTTGCCGGTGGAGATGAAAGTGGGGCAGGTACGATATTATAGGAAGGATTGATATATTTAATTTAAGATAGCATGAAAACAGGAAAGTTGATTTTCGCATTGGTATTTCTGATGTTGTTTGCCGATGCTTCGATGGCTGCCAAGTGGAAAGCCAAACATGTAGTTTTGATCGGTCTGGACGGCTGGGGCGCTTATAGTGTGAACAAGGCCGAAATGCCGAATGTGAAGAAGTTGATGGAAGAAGGATCTTATACGTTGAAAAAACGCTCTGTACTTCCGTCTTCCAGTGCCGTAAACTGGGCTTCCATGTATATGGGGGCGGGACCGGAACTTCATGGTTACACGGAATGGGGATCGCAAACTCCGGAACTGCCTTCCCGTGTAGTGAATAAGCACGGTATTTTCCCGACTGTGTTCAGCTTGCTTCGCGAGTCTGATCCGAAAGCTGAAATCGGCTGTATCTGTGAATGGGCGGGAATCCGTTACGTTGTCGATACGTTAGCTTTGAGTTATGATAAAAATATTACGGAAAAGCCGCAGAATCCGGCCACTGCCAAATGTGCGGTTGAATATATCAAGCGTGCACATCCGGCATTGGTCAATATCGTTTTCGACGAACCCGATCATGTCGGTCATGCTGAAGGTCATGACACACCTGCCTACTATGAAAAGCTGAAAGAGCTCGACGGCTATATCGGCCAAATCATTCAGGCGGTTAAGGATGCAGGTATGTTGGATGAGACTATCTTTATCGTCACAGCCGATCATGGTGGTATCAAGAAGGGGCATGGCGGCAAGACCATGGAAGAAATGGAGACTGCCTTTATTATTGCCGGCAAGGGAATCAAGAAAGGATATGAATTCCAGGAAAGCATGATGCAGTTCGACTGTGCTTCGACAATCGCTTATATCTTCGGGTTGAAACAGCCGCAGGTTTGGATCGGACGTCCGATGATCCAGGTGTTTAAATGACCGTTTTCTTTCTGTATTCAGCCGGGGTAATTTCAAACTGGGCTTTGAAACAGCGGGTGAAATAACGCGGAGAACCGAAGCCCAGCCGGTCGGAGATGTCGGCGATCTGTAGATCGGGGTTTTCCGTCAACATGGTTGCGGCCCGCTTCAGTTTGCAGTTGAGGACAAAGTCATTGGGTGTCATACCTGTCAGTGCCTTGAATTTGGCATACAATGAACTTCGACTGAGTCCCAACTCGCGGGCCATCATATTCATGTCGAAGTCGATATTATCAAGATTCTTTTCAATGATCGAGTTGACCGTATCCAAGAACTTTTGGTCTATCGGGTTGCTTGCCAGCGATTGCGCATCGAAATCTTTCTGCTGGCTGAATTTCTTTTGCAGGATAATACGATTACGGACTAGGTTATTGCAACGCGCCAGTAATACCTTTGCATTGAATGGTTTGTTTATATAGTCGTCGGCGCCTCGTTGTAAGCCTTCGATATTTTGCTCGGCGGAAGTGAGTGCCGTAAGCAGTACGACCGGGATGTGGCATACATCAAAATCATTTTTGATCTTCAAGCACATCTCTGTTCCGGACATTTCCGGCATCATGACATCGCTAACGATGATGTCCGGTCGTTCTGCGCGTGCCTTTTCCAATCCTTCTTTACCGTTTCGTGCCAGTAGGACGCGGTAGGTCGGTGAGAACAGGGAGTTGAGTATCTGGAGTAACTCTTCGTTGTCTTCGACCAGTAGGATCGTATGAGGGGAATCGTCTCCTTCGATCAATAGCTCTTTTTGTTCCGTATCGGAAAACTCTTCCATGTGATCGGAAAAGGCGACCGTGTCGGGAATCAGGCTTTCCGTTTGCTTTTTTTGCTGCTTTTGTGCCAGTTCTTCCTCGGTAAAATGCGTGTAGCCTTTCTGGAGATGGACAATGAAAATACTACCGTAGCCCGGTGTACTTTCCACTTGTATCGTTCCGTGGTGCAACTCGATTATGCTTTTGGTCAATGAAAGTCCGATCCCCGTGCTGGGAGTCTTGGTGATATTCGAGATACCGTTTTCAGCCTGATAGAATCGGTCGAATATTTTGTCTATATCTTCTTTGCTGATACCGATACCGTTGTCGATAACTTTAATGGTAACTTCATTTTCTTTGTTTTCCAAAATCATTTCAATGGCTGCATTCGGTTTGGTGTACTTGAAAGCATTGGATAGCAGGTTATAGAAGACTTTTTGCATTTGCTTCGGGTCGAAATAACACAAAACATTCTCTTGCGGAGCCGTGAAATTGTATGTGATGGAACGGCTGGACGCATATTCATAAAAAGACAGGTAAATCTCTTTCAGGAACGGGACGATGTCTTGCTCGTACACTTTCAGCTTCATATGTCCCTGTTCCAGTTTACGGAAATCCAATAACTCACTGATCAAGTTCCGCATATGATAAGTGTTTTTATATACTTTCAGCAGTTTGTTGTATACGGAAGGTGACAATGAACTGCTTTGTAATAAGAGTTCTATCTGGGAGATAATCAGTGTCAACGGTGTCCTGAACTCATGCGAGATGTTGGAGAAGAACTGTAGTTTTGCCTGATTCAACTCTTCGATCGCTTCTTTTTCCTTCCGTTCCATTTCCAGTGAAGTTTGCAACATGTATTGTGATTTCTTGAAACGGTAAATGCTGTACAGTATACTAATGATCAAGATGAAGTAGAGGAAATAAGCTAAGTTGGATGCATACCAGGGGGAATGGATATGAATGTCCATCTTGATGGTACGCGGTTGTTCCTGATTCGGGTCGTATTGTATTTCCCGGACGATGAGCGTGTACTTTCCGGGGTTCAAGTTCGTATAGAAAATATTGTTGTCTTTGCTGGGTATCCATTTCTTGTCGAAACCTTCCAACATGTATTCGTAAGACGCCTTTTTCAGCGTATTGACATAGTTGTTCGATGTAAAAGTGAAAATCAGATTATTTTGATTATAGGCCAGCTCTATTTCTCGAGTGAAAGGTAGGGCGGTGGCCAGCACCTTGTTGTGGTCGCCGGGAGAAACTTGTTCGTTGTTAATGAACAGGTCGGAAAAATATAGTTGGTAGTCTTTGGCGGAGTTGAACAACTGCTGTTCAAAGAATGTCGCCATGCCATTGCTGCTGCCGACGAATATTTCTCCGTTTTTGCAGACCAGGATTCCGCAACCGATGTTTATGCCTGTCAGAGGCAGGGCCGTCCCCAGTTCCACGACCTTGAACAGGTTTTGATCCGGATCGAAAAAGGTAATTCCTTTGTCGCCTGTTATCACTAATTGGTCCAGGGTCGACAAGGTGAGTTCATAGCAGTAGTCACTGGCGATGAAGCTATTTTCGGTTGTATATCCGATAAACCGTTTGTTCTTCTCGTCATAGTGGAACAGGCCGGAGCCACGGGTTCCGAGGAAGATCCGTCCCTCTTTGTCTTCGATTATTTGAGATATGGGAAATGTTCCCAATCCGTTTTCACCAGAACGGTATTGTACCTTGTCTTCTTCATTTTCGAGGTTGATCTTCCAGACACCTTTGCCGTAGGCCAACCAAATGTACCCTTTCGAGTCAATTAGGAAGCAGGTGTTCCCGTAATACTTACCGCTTTTGAACAATGGAGATACTTTTTCTGTATATAGATTCATTTTGAAGATTCCTTTCGGTCCGGTACAAATCAATTCGTCATTGTAGATTCTCATCTGGTTGATGCGGTCGCCTGCTATTACGGCATAAGACGGATCTTCGAAATAGGGATTTTTGAACCGTTTGTTTTTGATGTCGTAGATGGATAGTCCTCCGGTATGTGTTCCAATATACAGTTTGTTGCGTTCAGGGCTGTAGGCTATTGCCTTCAGGTTGTTATGAGCAATGGAGTTACGATTCTCATCGGCCATGAAGTAGGTGAATTTCTTCGTTTTCCGGTCGAAAAAGTTCAACCCACCTCCTTCGGTACAGATCCAGATATTATTGTCTTTATCTTCCACCATATTACCGACGAAAGGATAATTCAGGCAATCGTTCCGGCTGTTGTTAGCTGCATAAACCGTGAAAATATCTGTCTCCGGGTTGAAATAATTGACACCGCCGTAATAGGTCCCCAACCAGATCGTGCCTTGTCTGTCTTTGTAAACGGGGAATACGGATGAATGGGTCATGCTGCCGGGCAGAGGGTTGCGGGCATAAACTTCGAACTGATTGCTGGTCGGATTATATTTGTTTAGCCCGGTGAAAGTGCCGAACCAGATGTTCCCGAAGTTGTCTTCCACGAAATCCCGGACCTGGTTGCTCGATATGTTGTTGGGGTTGGAAGGATCGTAACGGTAACGGGTGAAATTGCCGTGCACGTCCCTTTTGTACATGCCATTCATGCGAATGGATATCCAAAGATTATATTTGGAGTCTTCATATAGGTCGTAAATGTCTTCTCCCATGATCATACAGGTCAGGGATTTGTCGTCATTCATCTTGAAGAGTCCGTCTGTAGTGCCGATCCAGTACCGGCCGCCGGAATCTTCCAACAAACAGGTCGCACGCTGGTTCCGATTTTCCAGCCTCGTGACGAAATCGAAATCGTTTTTATCCGGATTCCAGGTGAGTATGGAGTCAGCTATTCCTACCCATATTGTTCCTTTGATAGAAGCGACGGTATATACGTTTGATTTCCGTAGGCATGAGAATTTCTGTGTCTGGATGTCATAGCGGATCAAGGATTGATCGGAGTCGAAGAAAACATTTCCATCTTTGTCGCCTGCAATGAAGTGCGTCTGGTTACCTATCGGATTGGCGTTTTGGCGATGAAATTCGGATGGTTTGTATACTTTGGTCTGTACGCCGTCGTATATGCTGATTCCCTCTTCCGTCCCGAACCACATTCTACCCAAATTATCCTGGTAGATGGCCATGACGGAAAGTTGTGACAGGCCTTCCTGCATGCCTATATGCTTGAAATATATCGGGTATGTGCCGGAGCAAAATCCTACAAGCAGTATGAGTGATATGATGATTCTTCTCATAGTATTATAGTATATAACATTAGCAGTTCTGTTGTTTAAGGGGCTAAGATAAAAAATTTTTCCAAAAGCATTATCTTTGCAGGCATGAAAAAGCAAGTCTTCATTTTTTATCCGTTTTTGTTAGTTCTCCTGTTGCTGTTGTTTGCCGGCGGACTGGTTTATGGCGCTGTCTCGATACCCGTTGAAAGTGTGGTGAATATATTGCTGGGAGAGGGAACGGAGCGACTTGCATGGCAGAATATTGTGTTGCAGAGCCGTTTTCCCCAGGCTGTAACGGCTTTGTTAGCAGGTGCTTCGCTGGCTGTTAGTGGATTGTTGCTACAGACATTGTTCAGGAATCCGCTTGCCGGTCCTTCCATATTGGGAATCAGTGACGGGGCCAATCTGGGAGTCGCTGCGATCATGCTCTATTTCGGCGGTTCGTTGAGTATGGTGACCGATTTGCCGATCAGCGGTTATCTGGCGGTTATCATGGCCGCATTTAGTGGTGCGGCCTGTATTTTGGGATTGATTATTTATTTCTCGGCGAAGGTGAAGAATAACGTCATGTTGTTGATTATCGGTATTATGATCGGTTATCTCGCTTCATCATTGATTTCGGTTCTGAATTATTATGCATCGACTGACAAGGTGCATGCATTTGTGATGTGGGGATTGGGGAACTTCTCCGGGGTTTCCTTGCAACAGCTGCCTTATTTTGCCGGTTTTACCTGTATAGGATTGCTATTGGCCATTCTTTTGATCAAACCTCTGAATGCATTGCTCTTAGGAGAAATGTATGCTGCCAATTTAGGAATCAAGATCAGGCGGACGCGTATTCTGATCCTGTTGTGTACAGGATTGCTTACTGCGACTACGACTGCCTTTTGCGGGCCGATCTCCTTTATCGGGCTGGCGGTCCCGCATGTCGCACGTTTGATGTTGGGCTCATCCAATCATAAGATGCTGGTTCCTGTAACGTTGCTGACCGGTTCTTGCATCGCGTTGCTTTGTAATCTGTTGATGGTATTGCCGGGTACGCATAACATATTGCCGCTGAATGCCGTGACTCCGATGCTCGGTGCGCCTGTCATCATTTATGTAATTGTGAACCGGAAAAACATCCAATACTTTGACTGACCGATATATGACAAAAGTAGCTGCAATAGAAACAAAAGGACTTTGTATCGGTTACCTGCTGAAAGGCGGTAAGAGGAAAGTGGTCCATGAGGATTTGAACCTGCAACTCGTTTCGGGCGAGGTGACTTGTTTGTTGGGACTGAACGGTGCCGGTAAATCGACGCTGCTTCGTACGCTTTGTGGTTTTCAGCCTCCACTCGGAGGGGAAATACGTTTGATGGGGAAGCCTCTTTCCGGTTATTCGCAGGCAAACTTTTCCTTGACTGTCGGTGTTGTACTGACAGAAAAGACTAATGCAGGAGGAATTACCGTCTATGAACTGGTTTCGTTGGGCAGGCATTCTTATACCGGCTTTTTCGGACAGTTGAAGAAGCGGGATCATGTTATCATCGAGCAATCGCTTGAAGCTGCCGGCATAGCTCATAAAGCCAATAACTATGTCTCGGAGCTAAGTGACGGTGAACGGCAGAAGGCTATGATTGCCAAGGCGCTTGCCCAACAGTGCCCAATTATCCTGTTGGACGAACCGACCGCCTTTCTGGATGTGACCAGCCGTATCGAAACAATGGTTTTGTTGCATCGCCTGGCAGTCGAGCAAGAGAAAGCGGTTCTGCTTTCTACTCACGACCTGGACCTGGCTATCCAAATGGGGGATTGCCTTTGGCTACAGGAGAAAGGACGTCCGATGGCTTGCGGAACTCCCGAAGACCTGATTATGAGTGGAGCTTTTGAATCTTTTTTCGGTAAGGAGGGAATCGTATTCGATCCGGCAACCGGAAAGCTGAATACGGAAGCTCCTACGTCACCCATCGGTGTGGAAGGCGACTTTCTGACTTCTTATTGGGTAGGGAATGCTCTGATCCGTAATGGTTACCGTCCTTCGCCCGTAAAGGAAGGGCAGTTGAATATCACTTGCAAGAGCCCGCATGAACTGGTTGTGGCTTTCCCTGAGGGCTGCAAGGAAGAACTCCGGACGGTGGCGGAGCTTGTCTCTCTTATCGGCATGAGAAAAAGTTTTTATGGACATGGAAACAACGTTTCTCGCTTATGACAATAAATTTTCCCGGTAGGAAATAAAAGTTTTGTTTAAGATTAAAAGGAATAAATATGGCAAACGAAATAACATGGCGGCTGGAGCATGAAAGGATCGGCCGGTTGTTGTTGCATTATGCGATGCCGGCAGTGATCGGTACAATGGTGAATGCTCTTTATAATATTGTCGACCGTATCTTTATCGGTCAGGGAGTCGGTCCGCTGGCAATGGCAGGATTGACGCTGACATTCCCTATTCTGTTGTTCCTCCAAGCGTTTGGAATGCTCATAGGGGCGGGGGCTGCGACGCGTGTCTCCATCTATCTGGGACGGAGGGAGAATGAGATGGCGGAAAAGGTATTGGGGAATGCTTTCACCTTGACATTCATCATAACGCTTGCGACAGTAGTTCCCTGCATGATCTGGATGAAAGATTTATTACTGGCTTTCGGGGGAAGCGAACAGACCATCCCGTATGCACAGGACTATCTGAATATCGTGGTTCCGGGGACGCTCCTGACCTCCCTCAGTTTTGGCTTCAACGCTGTCATGCGTGCTTCCGGCTATCCGAAGAAAGCAATGTTTACCATGCTGATCGGGGCGATAACCAATGTGATACTTGATCCTATTTTCATTTTCTGGTTTGATATGGGAGTGAAAGGAGCTGCTTTGGCTACCGTATTGTCTCAAGCATGTAGTGCGGCGTGGGTATTGAGTTTTCTCTTTTCCCGTCGTGCTTCCTTACCTTTGGAAAAGCGCAATATGCGGTTGAGCCGGAAGATTGTATTCGCCATGTTAGCTTTGGGAATATCTCCATTTATAATGGCAAGTACGGAGAGCCTGGTTGGTTTTGTATTGAATAGTAGTCTGAAAAATTTTGGAGATATTTATGTCAGCGCATTAACTATCTTGCAAAGTGCGATGCAGTTTGCAAGTGTTCCGTTAACCGGTTTTGCGCTGGGATTTGTTCCGATTATCAGTTATAATTATGGTCATGGTGATAAACAACGTGTGAAAGACTGTTTTCGTATTGTGATGATAACCATGTTTTCATTTAACCTGTTATTAATGCTACTTATGATCTTGTTTCCTACGATTGTAGCATCTGCTTTTACTAGTGATGAAAAATTGATAGAAACAGTCCGCTGGACAATGCCTGTTTTCTTGGGCGGTATGACTATCTTTGGATTACAGCGAGCCTGTCAGAATATGTTTGTAGCCTTGGGACAAGCAAAAATATCTATTTTTATTGCTTTGTTACGTAAAGTGATTCTACTGATTCCATTAGCATTGATATTACCACATTATATGGGAGTAACCGGTGTATATGCAGCTGAAGCTATATCCGATGCGACAGCGGCAATTTGCTGTACTTTACTGTTCTTTTGGCAGCTCCCCAAAATTCTGGGGAAAATATAGGGGAATATTTTGCGTACAGATTAGAAACTGCCAATGTACAAAGCATTGGCAGTTTTTTTTAAGTCTGCTTCTTCCTTTCCCGGAGATTGAGCGTAAGGCTGTGTTTTCGATGGTTATTGATAGGAAGAAAGAAATAACTAGATGAAGTAAACATTTATAATAGTGGCATTTCTATTCTCGTCACCTGTTCTTCTTCGGGTACATTGGGATTGCTGTAATAATATTCAATGGATGTTCCCGAAAGTTTGTAACCGTTGGTTTTTATCCATTCCATCATTTCGTTGTACAGGACAGCCAATTCACTGTAAGTTCCTCTATGTAGACAGGAAACTATTTTTCTTTCCGGTATCGTTATGGAGCGTATATCCCCTTCACCCTGTAATTCTTTGGATGACTTTAGACCAATAATCATTCTGATATTTTGTTCCGTCAGACTTTCAAAGTTGGGATATTCAACGTAGGGGATGTCGGTAGTGACTTCACCCTGTTCCTTAAATAAAGAGTCTATTTTTACAAAATTCTTCCCGATAGCTTCCGACATTCCGTTCATATCTGTTTGTACTTCAACAGCCAAAGCGGATTGTTCCGGTTGCTTCAATAGCATGATTTCTGAAATTTTTCCCATAATACATTGTTTTTAGAGGGTTGATAATTAATTATTTCTTGATGACCGGAATATAGATGTCGGTAATTAGTTCTGTTCTAAGGGTGGAGGCAGGGCGGTTCATATACATTTCAAAGCTAAAGGTGCTTTGAGGACGATATTTACTTTTCGGGAACCACTCTTCATAAATAGTCCGGTAGAATTTATGCAATAAAGAGTAGTCACCGATATGCCTGAATATAGCATAACGACCACCAGGAACTTCCATTACTCCCGGCTGGGAATCATTTTCTTTGTTATCGATTATGACCCCGAGATAGAAGCGACATTTATCCATTGGGGTGATGGACGGATCGTCCATACTAAGGCTGACAAACTTATCATTCGACTTTTCTTCATTGTGCTGCCTCGCATAGTTGGTGAGCCTATCCCATATTAACTTGTATCGGAGTTCATCCTTATACTTTTCACCCACCTCGATACAAAATACTTTCATCGGCAGAATCGACCGGATTTCAGGAGTGATAACCGCATGCTGTTCGTCATACATCGGCTTATACTTCTCCCTATATTGAGAGGTTGACACGCCAAAATGTTTTTTGAAGGCTTTTGCCAGACTGAATTTAGTCTGATAGTTTGTCTGCTCCGAAATCTGATTTAATGTAA